>OIES01000935.1_pt1 | contig 12132 bp, 10 predicted proteins | sample 1581811 | NCBI WGS metagenome assembly OIES01 (sample SAMN03281021, study PRJEB24777) | human gut metagenome | isolation source: fecal sample PR177 from 1 month old male Malay infant, vaginal delivered... | reverse complement strand
GATAGTTTAGAGGCCATTAGTGCTCAACTATTACAAATGATACAAATGAAAAGCTATCACTTGTATACACACTCTGTACAAGTCTCCAATTATGCAGTTAGTATTGCTGCAAAAATGGGATTGCCATTAAATGAAATTGAACAAATCCGTCATGCTGCACTATTACATGATGTAGGTCTTTTGATGATTCCTAATGCGATGATTCAAAAAGCACCATACTTGAACAAGCAAGAAATGTCAAAATATAAACAACATGCTGCTAGTGGTGCTAATATGATTGAAAAATATAAATGTTGTCAACAAATCCTATCATATATTCGTTACAATCATGAAAAATGGGACGGTTACGGATATCAAAAACATTTACGTGGCGCCAATATTCCACTTGGGGCACGTATCATTGCTGTTGCGGATTACTATGATTCCACTGTGAATCCATCCACTGAATTTTGGGCGAAAACAAAAGCTAAAGCAAAAGAAGAATTGTTTAGCGCATCTGGTTCCCTCTTTGATCCAGATGTTGTAAAAGCGTTTATCGATGTACTAGGTTAAACAACATAATTAAGGCTGTAATAGAACAAAAATCTATTACAGCCTTTTATTTTTAAAAACTACCACTAGCTAATGTCAATGCTTCAATATATTGAGGATGATATGCTCTTAGTATTCGTGCAGCTGACTCTAAGGTAGCTCCTGTCGTAAATATATCATCAACTAATAAAATCCGCTTATCATATAACAACGAGGAATCGCTAGTTTCCTTCCACATAAATGCCTTATCGATTGTGCTATGCCGTTCACTTCCAGATAAGCTCCACATTTCTTTATGGGTATCCATTTTATATAAACAATCAAACCATTGATAATAGACCTCTTTTTCAGAATTATATTCCATAACTCCATTTACACTATCATCTCTTCTACCATCAGTACGACTAGAATTTGAAAATGATAGCACCCAATCATAAAAAAATAGATCTACCTGATTATATCCTCTAACTTTCTTTTTTTCTGCACTTGATGGTATAGGAATCACATAATGAGGCCTATAATCGTGCATCCTCAAGTTGTACGATGCTAAAAAAGGAGCAGCCCCTTTGGACTGCTCCTTTTTTTCGTTAAATTTAACGTCATATATCATGGATTTAATACCACCTCGATAGTCAGCTAGAATCCAAGCAGAATCTAGCGAGGACAGTAATTTAGATGGCACTTGTCTTACATGTAGAACTTCTTCAATACAAGCATCACACCAATCCCCTTGTTGTAGTACATGGGTACCACAATGAGGGCAAACAGGAGGAAATAAAAAATCAAATAGATTCATTATCCATCACATCTTCCTTGTAAACGTTCTTTAAATAATGTATATCGTTCTTCACCATTAACCGTTTTAACAGCACGCTCTACAGAACTCTTTGTACCAATCATGATAACCTTTCGCTTGGCTCTTGTCACGGCAGTATAGAGTAAGTTCCGTTGTAACATACCACCGTACATAGGAACAAATGGTATAATAACAACGCCATACTCACTACCTTGACTCTTATGAACCGTTATCGCATAGGCCGGCATAATCATATGCGCTTCATCAATAGATAGACGAACCTCTTTATGAATAAAGCGAATGCAGATATCAGATTTAGTAATGGCATAAATAACGCCGATTTCACCATTAAAAACTTCTAATTCATAATTGTTAAGAACTTGAATTACCTTATCGCCAACGCGGAATGTAATTCCATTAACACGCACTTCCCCTTTATAACTCTCTGGAGGATTTACGGATTGCTGCACATATTGAGATATACTTGTACTGCCAGCCTTACCTCTACGCATAGGCGAAATGATTTGAATATCAAGTTCATCATCGACAAATTCTTTTTCCCGTTTATACACATCAACGATGGCTTTCATCATATCGCCAAGAGAGTTAACGGAAATGAAAGTGAATTCATCACTAGTCGTATCAAGATTTGGCATTTCACCACGGTTAATAGCATACGCACTATCGACGATACTATTACCAGAACTTTGACGATAAATATGTTGTAAACGCGTATACGGAACCATATCACTATCAAGTAAATCTTTCAATACGAATCCAGCACCTATAGGAGGCAGTTGATCCACATCGCCTACGATAATAACATGGGCCTCACGAGGAATCGCTGACATTAGAGAATAAAACAATCGCACATTGAGCATGGATGCTTCATCGATGATAATAACATCTATATCAAGAGGATCATCTTCATTTTTAGTGAAATCATAGGAATCACTGCCAGCTACAGGCATGAGCAAGCGATGTATAGTCGTGGCTTCAAACTCAGTAGCCTCTGTTAAACGCTTTGCTGCACGTCCCGTTGGGGCACAAAGAATAATACGGCCTAATCCACCTAATTGAAAACCTTTAACTAAGGCTTTAATAATCGTAGTTTTACCAGTGCCAGGTCCACCGGTAATAAGCGAAAATTTTTCAAAAAATGATAATTCTATAGCTTCCTTCTGTTCAGGGCCAAAGGTAATATGATTATCTGCTTCAAATCGCTCAATAAAATCTGGAATATCTAGAGATATAGGATCAGCTTCAATTAAGAAATCACGCGTATAGTGTACACCTTCTACTTCAGATACATACATTTCAGGTGGATACACATAGAGTATATCATCATAATAGGTACTATACATGATAGCTTGAGAAATTAATGAGTCAATATGGTTAGCTATTAAATCTGCATCTACTTGCAGTAAATCGTAGGTACGCCCTATCAATTCATCAACAGGTAAACACGTATGACCTTGGTTATCTAAATTCCCTAAAATCCAGTTTACACCCGCCTCTAATCGTCGCTCGTCATCAGCATCAAGCCCTAAATTCATAGCTAATGTATCAGCCGTATTGAATAACATATCTGGGGCGATACGCAATAAATTATAAGGATTATCCTGTATGACATCTATAGAGGATGCACCATAATATGTGTACACAGTGCGAGACCATTTAGAAGAAATTTGATGAGACTCAAAGAAATGGTTTAAATCGGATAATATACCTTCACCGAGTAATGTATTATATAATTCCTCTTTAACGCCTTTGCGTAAACCTGGCACATCTTTAATTTCTTCTGGCCGTTCTTCACGCAGTACATCTAATAACCGGAGGCCGAAATAATCACAGATTTTCTCTACAGATTTTTCGCCTAATCCCTTTATGCCTAAGTTCATCAAATATATTCTAGCAGCACCCATATTATCGGGTTTTAATTTTTCTATACTAGATGCATCAAACTGAATGCCGTATTTTTGATGTTCTACATAACGGCCTTTAATCTCAATATCTTCCCCTTCTTTTGGGGCTTCAAAGCGACCAGTACAAGTAATGTATTCCTCATTATAATCTTTCACAAGAAATACACAATACGTGTTCTGTGTGTTCTGATATATAATTCGGTATACAAATCCTCGTAATACTTCCATTATTTCTCCGTATTAGGTAATGCTTCGATAATTTCTTGAACAGCGTCAGTAATGCTGCCTTCATTGCCAATCTTAATATGAGCAACACTTTCATATAAAGGATAACGTTCCTCGTAAACATTGAAAATATATTCAATACTTTCTTTCACAAGTGGACGAATTTCTAAATCCAAGTCATCGAGAATATGGTTAACGTCGCGATTAACAAAGACAACTAAACCATTATTTCTCATGAGATTTACAATTTTTTCAGATGTCACTGTGCCACCACCCGTAGCAATAACAGATGGTTTATTATGAATCAATTCTTTAATTGTTTCGTATTCATACTTACTAAATGCATCTTTTCCATCATAGATAAAGATATTTTGTACGGTTTTCCCCACTTTATCTTGAATCGTTTGATCCAAATCATAGAAATCTCGTCCTAATTCTTTAGCTAACATTTTGCCAACCGTAGTTTTGCCGGCACCAGGCATACCAATTAGGAAAATATGCTTATGCATGTGTTCTTTTAAGAACTCATTACTAATCGAAATTACATCCTTCATATAGGATTCAATATATGTCAACATACGTAAATCGTCACATTCAGTTTTAAGACTAGAAATGATCTCATGATCCCGTTCTTCGTCAATCAGTGGTAAATGATGTTCATCCTTATATTTACCAATTGATTTAATGATAGATAAACGTTGTTCAAATAAGTTTACTAACTGTGCATCAATAGTATCTATTTGTTTGCGTGCGTCTTTAATATCCATAGCTCCCCCTTATGGGTTATTACGTAAAATTCGAATTGCTGTTTCCTCATCGACCTTCATTTGGTCGATCAATTCTTGCAAATTATTAAATTTAACCTCACCGCGTATATATGATATAAATTGAACAGTTACTTCCTTACCATATACGTCTTGGTCAAAATCAAATACATGTACTTCACATCGATGATATTGGTTTTTGAAAGTTGGATTATCCCCTATATTTCCAACACCATCATACCAAATGCCATCTATACAAACTCGATTAGCATATACCCCATCAGGTGGGATTGCCATCTCATTGGGCAATAAAAAGTTAATTGTTGGAAATCCTAATGTACGGCCTCGTTGATCGCCTTTTATGACGATACCTCTAAACTGGTATGGACGTCCGAGCCAAGCCGCCGCTTGTTCCATATGCCCTTCTTCTATAGCCTTACGTATATTCGTGCTACAAATAGGACCTTCTTCTGTAGATAGCAAAGGTTCAACAATGATATGAATCCCTTTTGCAGACAAACGTTCCCGCATTAACTGAGGATTGCCAGCCCCTTTGGCACCAAATGTAAAGTTAGTACCAATTGCGATACCTGCAACATCTATATCACCACAAAGAGCGTCTAAAAATTCATCAGGTGACATATTGAATATGTCCAAATTCATAGGCAATCGTAAGATATAATCTACCTTTAGAGATTCTAAAATTTCATCCATAATATCGGCAGATAATACCCGTTTAGGAACATCTCCAGGTCGCAATATAGTCATAGGATGCGCACTAAATGTGACGAGCACCGTAACGGCATCATGCGCCTTAGCCTCTGCTATTGCATTACCAATGACCCGTTGATGACCACGGTGTACACCATCAAATGTGCCTAATGCGTATACGATTTTACGATTAATTTGACGTAATTCATCAAACGAGTGTAACTGTTTCATACTTATCCTTCAATAAAAATATTTTTATCCACTTTAAGTGAATGTTTCGTTCGTTTTAGAATACCTACAAAGCCATTAGGTCCATAGGCTCTATACTTTTCAGATGGAATCGTGTGAGAAAAGGCCTCAACGATTGGTAATTCCTTACCTTGTACCATCATCTTTAATTGTACACTATTTACGTCCACTTTTGAAAGATGGGATACCGCAATATCCGTAGGCAACAACAATTTTTCACCGTGAATCGTTAATTCCTCCGCTATATAGGCAGATTGAATATCAAAAGGCCCCACACAAGTTCTTGCCAAGGAAGTCATGGTCCCAGGAATGCCTAATTGAATACATATATCACGTAACAACGAACGAATATAGGTACCACCAGAACAGGTGACACGAATTGTAAAATAAGGAAAACCATAAGCTACCAATTCAATATTAGAAATCGAAATGGTTCGCATTGGTAACTCTACAGGTATCCCCTTACGTGCATATTCATAAGCCCGTATACCATTAATTTTTATAGCCGAGTACTTGGATGGGCGTTGCTCTTGTGTGCCAACAAATCTAGATAGCACTGATGATAATTCATCCCACGTTGGCGGTATCAATCGTTCATTAATTGTAGAGTGATCCGCCAGTAATGTAACGCCACTAGTGAGATTCATATCATCATCAGGTAATACTGGCTGTCCCGTACTATCTTCAGTGTCAGTAAAAGTACCAAATTTACATTCTGCTACATAGGTCTTATTAAATCCATCTGTGTATTCAATGAGACGTGTGGCCTTACCCAAAAAGATAGGCAATACACCATAGGCCATAGGGTCCAATGTGCCACTATGACCAATTCGTTTTTCTTTTAAAATGCGACGACATATACCTACAGCATCATGACTGGTAATACCAGGAGGTTTTAAAAATGGCAGCACTCCATCCATTATTTGATAACCCCCAATAGACGAGACTTAGCCTCATCGATAGAACCTTCTATGGTACAACCAGCAGCACGTATATGACCACCACCGCCAAAATGATTAGCAATAGCATTCACATCTGTCCCCTTAGATCGAAGGCTGATACGCGTGCGATTTGGGCTTTCACCTTTCAATAAAATGGCCACATCAACAGTATCTACATTACGAATAATGTCGACAAATCCATCTGTATCGTCGCCTAATATAGACATAACCTCTGGAGATAGCTCGATAGTAGCAACGCTATTATCCTTATAAAAAGCAATAGTTTGCATTACCTGTTTCGTTAATTCAAGACGTGCTGCACTTACGGCCTCAATCGTTTCGGAAATAACATTAGGGCGAGCCCCAGCAGCGACACAACGGCTAGCCATTTTAAGTGTATTAGCTGTAGTATTACTAAATTTAAAGAATCCACAGTCGGTGGCAATCGCCATATAAAGAGCATTGCCCATAGACTCTGTAATAGGCCAATTCCATTGTTCGCACAAGTCCGTAATAATTTCACCAGTAGCCGCAAAATCAGGTTTTAAATATAGATGATCTGCAAATTCTGAATTAGAAATATGATGATCTATATTAAAAATAGGTGCACTAAAGAGTGCACCTACGCGGCCAATCCGTTCATACGTGCTAGCATCTAATACCATTAGCATATCAACCTGTACAGGATGTGTTTCAAAATAGGCAACACCCTTAATTTGATCGATATACGATAAAAAGGAATATTTTTCAGGTATTACATCATCCACGACCATATACACAGTTTTGCCTTGCGCTACGAGAGCCTCATAAAAGGCAACCATAGAACCAATAGCATCGCCATCTGGTCGTACGTGGACAGTGAGCATTATAGAATTAGCTTCACACAGAGCCATGTGTAATTGATTAATTGTGATCTTACTCATGTTCTGTATCCTTTGTGTTAATTTGTTTCTTCATCCTTTTTGATTTCATTCAAAAGGGATTCAATATGCATGCTGTAATCCAAAGATGAATCCTTATCAAAGGTAATCGTTGGAATATGGCGCAATTTTAATACCTTGCCAAGCTCGGTACGCACATGGCCAGATGCATGTTTTAAAGCGATAAGAGTATCTTCTTTCTCTTTATCAGAACCAAACAAGGAAACATAAATCGTAGCTTCACGCAAATCACCTGTCACGTGGACATCGGTAACTGTAGTAAAGCCGATGCGAGGGTCTTTCAACCCACGCATCAACATTTGACTTACTTCTTGTTTGATGAATTCTTGTAATTTTCTTACACGAACATCACTCATAGTAACCTCCTAAATTTGAGGTGCAACTTCTTCCATCAAGTACGCTTCGATTACGTCGCCTTCCTTGATGTCGCGGTAACCTTCCAAGGAGATACCGCATTCGAAGGATGTTTTAACTTCTTTCACTTCGTCTTTGAAACGACGTAAGGAATCAACCTTACCTTCAAATACGACAATACCATCACGGATCAAACGTACTTCGGAATCGTTCGTAATACGACCTTCCGTTACATAGGAACCAGCAACGATGGCCTTAGGTGTGGAGATAACTTGACGCACCTCTGCACGACCAACGACAACCTCTTTAAATTGAGGTGCTAACATACCGCGCATAGCAGACTCAACGTCATTAATAGCATCATAGATGACACGATATGTACGTAAATCTACCTTTTCTTGTTCCGCAGCACGGCGAACATTTGCATCTGGACGTACATTAAAGCCCATTACGATTGCATTAGATGCAGATGCCAACATGATATCAGATTCGTTAATAGCACCTACGGCAGCATGAACGATAACGATACGAACTTCAGGGTTTTTAATACCTTCCAAGGATTGACGCAATGCTTCTACGGAACCTTGAACGTCCGCTTTGATGATAATGTTAAGGTCTTTTAACTCACCTTGTTGAATTTGGTTGAAGATATCATCCAATGTAACCTTGTGAGTAGCTTGTAATTCTTGTACACGTTGTTTAGCAATACGTTTTTCAGCGATTGTACGTGCTTCATTATCATCCATACCATGAATGATTTCACCAGCTTGTGGAACTTCGGAGAAGCCCAAGATTTCGACTGGCATAGATGGACGAGCAACCTTAACCTTTTCTCCACGTTCATTTGTCATGGCACGAACTTTACCATATGCAGTACCAGCAAGAACTGTATCGCCTACGCGAAGAGAACCTTTTTGAACGAGCACTGTACATACAGCACCACGGCCCTTATCAAGTTGAGCTTCGATAACTACGCCATATGCTTTACGATTAGGGTTCGCTTTTAATTCCATAACCTCTGCTACGAGCAAGATATTTTCGAGCAAATCATCGATACCTTGTTTTTGTTTAGCAGATACAGGAACCATGATAACATCGCCGCCCCACTCTTCTGGCAATAAACCATGTTCAGATAGTTGTTGTTTAACATGATCTGGATTAGCGCCTGGTTTATCCATTTTGTTGATAGCTACGATGATAGGCACATCTGCAGATTTAGCATGGTTAATAGCTTCAATTGTTTGAGGCATTACACCGTCATCAGCAGCTACTACGAGAACTGCGATATCTGTAGATTTTGCACCGCGTAGACGCATCGCTGTGAAAGCTTCATGGCCTGGTGTATCAAGGAATGTAATCTTATTGTCATTGTAACGAACTTGGTACGCACCGATATGTTGTGTAATACCGCCCGCTTCGCCAGCTGTTACATTAGTTTGACGAATTACGTCCAACAAGGATGTTTTACCATGGTCAACGTGACCCATGATAGTTACAACAGGAGGGCGAGGTTTCAATGTTTCTGGTGCATCTTCAATTTCGATGATATCTGTAGGATCTTCTTCTGGTTCTACTTCTGTTACGGTTACACCAAAATCTTCTGCTACGATGGTAGCTGTATCAACATCAACCTCTTGATTAATGCTAGCCATAACACCTAAAAGCATCAATTTTTTGATGATTTCAGATACTTCACGGCCCATTTTTTCAGCCAATTCTTTTACTGTTAAAGGACCGCTTAATTCGATTTCCGTAGCGATTGCTTCTTGAGCTTTACGTTCTTCTTCCGCTTTATGTTGCAAGTATTGCTCGTTACGATGTTTTACCTTATTTTTCTTCTTTTGCATGGAAGTGGACAATAAGGATTGTGGGCGATTGTTACCTTTTTTATTTTTCTTATTGCGGCGATCATTGCCATTTTGTTGGTTACCGCCATTATTGTTGCGATTATCTACACGGCCATTGCGGTTGCGGTTATCTGCATTACCATTGTGACGGTTGTCATTTTTTTGACCTTGTTGACCATCATTCTTTTGGCCTTGTTGATTACCATTTGGACGATCTTGTTTTTGATGGTTACGACCATCTTGTTTTTGGCCATTATTTTGTTTTTTAGTAGGCTCATTAATTTGTACATGACGAACATTAGATTTCTTATCGTCATGTTTCTTATCATCATGTTTAGCCTCTTTTTTATGGCTCTGTTCTTTTACTGGTTTATCTGTTTTTACAGCTTTATTAGGTGTTGCAGCTTTTTCATGTTTGCTTAGATTAGCAGGAACAGCTGCTGCCTTTGTATCGGCCCCATTAAATTTACCACCTAATTGGTTTTTCACTACAGTATAACCTGCATCATCTACTGTATTAACGGCTTTTGTAACATTAAAATTATGTTGTTGCAAAATAGAAATAACCTGTTTACTTTCAACGCCAAATTCCTTAGCGATTTCATGTACGCGCTTTTTGGACATCTACATACCCCCTTCTTACTGATCAATCTCTTTTAGTAATGCTTTTGCAAATCCATCATCCTCTACGGCTACCACTACACGTACTTCTTTGCCTATAGCCGTACCTAATGTTTCTTTACTGCCGACTTTACGCAATGGGATATGATGTAATTCTGCTAATTGTATGTATTTCTTTTCATTATTGGCCGCACAATCACCTGCTAATAGAACAAGCTTAGGGGTTTTCTTTTTCATCGCTTTCTCTACGATGAAATCTCCGGAACTCAATTTTCCGGCCCGTTGTGCCAAGCCTAAGAGATTTAAAACTTTATCTTCATTCATATGCTGAAATTATTCATGACCTTCCAAATCGTGCTTCAATGCTTCATATACCTCTTTTGATACAGCATGCTTCAAAGAGCGTTCTAGTTTTTTACCCTTATACGCAGCCTCAAAACAGTCCATGGATGCACAGATATAAGCACCACGACCAGGGGCTTTTCCAGTTCTGTCGATACTGATTGTCCCTTCTGGGCTTAGAGCAACACGCATTAACTCACGCTTACTCATTGGTTCACCACAGCCTACACAGGTGCGCATAGGTTGAGATTTGGTTTTCATTAGTCTTCGCTTTCCGCTGCTTCAGTACTTGTAAAACCTGTGAAAGGATTTTCTGCAGCTTGTGTTTCACTCTTAATGTCGATTTTCCAGTTTGTCAATTTAGCTGCTAAGCGAGCATTTTGACCGGCTTTACCGATAGCTAAGGACAATTGGTAATCAGGTACTACAACATAAGAAGATTTTTCTTCTTCACTAACATCTACAGAGATTACCTTTGCAGGACTTAAAGAGTTCGCAATATAAATGGCAGGATCTTCATCCCATTTTACAATATCGATTTTTTCATCGTGCAATTCATCTACAATGTGTTGAACGCGTTGACCTTTAGGACCTACGCAAGCACCAACTGGATCGATGGATTCATCGCGGCTATATACGGCGATTTTAGAACGCATACCAGGTTCACGAGCTACAGATTTAAGTTCTACTACGCCTTCATAGATTTCTGGCACTTCTAATTCAAACAAGCGTTTTAATAGGCCTGGATGAGTACGGGAAATCATAATTTGAGGGCCTTTCGTAGTTTTCTTAACCTCTACGATATAGCATTTAATGCGGTCCCCTTCATGATATGTTTCTGTACCGATTTGCTCAGTTGGAGGTAAGATAGCTTCTGTTTTACCTAAATTGATATATACGTTTTTACCTTCAACGCGTGTAATAACACCCGTAATGATATCACCTTCACGGCTATAATATTCTTCGTATACGACACTGCGTTCAGCCTCTTTCAAACGTTGAATCAACATTTGTTTAGCTGTATGAGCTGCACTGCGACCAAAGTTAGCAGGTGTTACATCTGCTTCAACAATATCGCCAATTTCATAGCGTTTATCAATTTTACGAGCATCTAAAAGGCTGATTTCGGTTTCTGGGAATTCTACAGTTTCTACAACTTGTTTCTTTGCCATTACCTTATAGGCACCAGTTTCACGATTCAATTCCACATACGCATCTGGATTAGAATGTGGTTCCTTACGATATGCTTGTAGTAATGCAGCTTCTAGGGATTCAAAAATAACCTCAGGTGCAAAACCTTTTTGTTTTGTCAGCACCATAACTGCTTGAATTAATTCTTGACTCACTCGTATGCCTCCATATATTAAAAATCAAGATGTAATCGAATTTGTGCAATGGCAGAACGTTCAAATGTTACGCTTTCACCATTGATTGAAAATTCTATCGTTGTATCTGTAAAGCCTTGTAGTACACCAGTATATTGTTTACTACCATTAATAGGTTTAAACAATTGGATATCTACATCACGGCCATTATAGCGAATGAAATCTTTATCCTTTTTTAGAACTCGATCAAGACCAGGAGAAGACACTTCAAGCAAATAATTTTCTGCAATAGGGTCTTTCTCATCGAGAGCTGCGCTCAATTTTTCACTGACCATTTGACAGTCATCCAAATCGACACCACCTGGTTTATCAAGGTACACGCGCAAATACCAATCCCGTTCTCGAACATAGTCGACATCGACTAATTCCAGATTCGTGCCAGCTATAACGCCTTCAACTACAGAGGATACAAATTCCTCTACGGCCTCTCTTTTCATAGCCATCGCCTCCTTATAACATACTACATATCGATTATATACGCTGTTTTCATCATACAATTT
>OIES01000931.1_pt1 | contig 12149 bp, 9 predicted proteins | sample 1581811 | NCBI WGS metagenome assembly OIES01 (sample SAMN03281021, study PRJEB24777) | human gut metagenome | isolation source: fecal sample PR177 from 1 month old male Malay infant, vaginal delivered... | reverse complement strand
AATTATAACAGGGCGTTGAGGTGAAAAGATGGTTCGTTTTTCTATGATGAGTGACAGGGGGTCCCGGCCCAACAACGAGGACAGCATCGGGATGTACGAAAAAGACGGCGATTTCTGTTTTCTTCTGGCTGACGGCCTTGGGGGACATGGCAAGGGGGAGGTGGCATCCGGCCTGGCGGTTGAGACCTGCGTGGAAGAATTCATGGCGGAAGGCGTGGACGGGGAATTCCTGGACCGGGCCTTTTTAAAGTCCCAGGAAAGGATTCTTAAGGGCCAGCAGGAGGACCGCACGGCCTCGGACATGAAGACCACCCTGGTGGCGCTGGATGTGAGCGGGGAACAGATCCGCTGGGGACATATCGGGGATTCCCGGCTCTACTATTTCCAGGACCGGCGCATTCAGGCCAGGACACTGGATCACAGCGTCCCGCAGATGCTTGTATCAATTGGTGAGATTAAGGAAAAACAGATTCGCCGTCATCCGGACAGGAACCGGCTTCTGCGCGTGCTTGGAGTGGATGAGGATGAACTGAGGTACCAGTTGTCCGAACCGTTACAGCGGGGCAGCAGGCAGGCTTTTTTAATGTGTTCCGACGGGTTCTGGGAGCTGATTGAGGAGAAAAAGATGGAGAGTACCTTTAAGAAGGCCTCCACTCCCGATGAGTGGCTGGAAGCCATGAAGGGGATCGTGCTGAAGAACGGAAGAAACACGGACATGGACAACTATTCAGCCATTGCGGTTTGGATTGATTAAGGATAATAAGGGGAGGAATACAGATGGCAATTATAAGATGCGCTAAAGGACATTACTACGACGATGTGAAATTTTCCCAATGCCCACACTGTGGGATATTTGCGGACGATGATAAGACCGTGGCTTTAAAACCACCCTCGGCCCAGGGGGCGGACTCCGATGACAAGACGGTGGCCATGCGTCCTGTGTCCCAGGCAAAGCCGCCGGTGGATGAGGATGACAAGACAGTGGGCGTGTACACCCAGGATAAGGGCATAGATTTTATTGCCGGATGGCTGGTGTGCGTGGAAGGGCCGGAGAAGGGCCGGGATTACAGGCTGTACCACGGCTTCAACCGCATTGGCCGGGACTACAAGCTGGATGTGCCGGTGATGGAGGACCCCTCCATTGCCAGAGAGGCAAACTGCGCAGTGGTCTATGACGGCCGCGGGAATAAATTTTATGCAGTGCAGCAGGCGGGTGCCACCGCTTATCTCAACGGAGTGCTGCTGGAGGAACCCAAGCCGGTTAAAACGGGGGATGTAATACGGATTGGGTCCAGCGAGTTTGAGTTTGTTGCATTTTGCAGAGAGGGAAGAGTATGGGAAAGAGATTAAAGCGCATTCTTGCGCTGCTCATCGTATCTTTGAATCTGATGTGTCTGACTGTGTTGGGGGACCAGAAGTCCCCCACAGTGGAACAGGTCTTTGTTAACCTTCCTGAAGTGACGGTATACGGGCATAACCTGAGGGTGGAGAACGCCAACCAGCAGGAGTCTTATCTGGGCTCTGAGAAATTGGCTCTGTCCCAGCAGATCGATTTTGCCCAGTCCGGGGAGGGCGTCTACTACTACATTCTTCTGGATATCTCCAACTCCATGCCGGAAACATATTTTGACCATATCAAGGATGGAATCCTTAAATTCGAGGGAAAGCTGGGTCCCCAGGACAAGATGGTGCTGTACACCTTCGGCGAGGAAGTGACCCTGGTGCTGGACGAGGACCATGAAGCCTCGGCTACCGCTGCGGCTTTGGAACCCATAGATAATATAGACAACAAGACCCTGCTCTTTGAGGCGGTCAGCCAGGCGGCGGCCAGGGCGGAGCAGGTGAAGCCGGAGCAGTGCAGGCGCAAGATTCTGGCGGTGATCTCTGACGGAGAGGATTTCTCCACCGGCAAGACCCGCTCCCAGGAAGCGCTGAATGATCTGGAGGTAAAGGGGATTCCTGCATATGCCTTCGGAATCCAGGATACCCAGAGGGAGAATTTGAACAGCTTCGGGGAGTTCGCACGGATGTCCGGCGGACAGCTGGCAATCTTCGGACCGGAGGAGTTTGAACAGTCCATGGAGGAGTTCCGGGCAGGTGTGGTTTCCTCAGATGTCATGAAATATACGGCTTCAAGCAATCTGGTGTCCAACAAGATGGAGACTTTTTCCTATAAGCTTCCGGACACTAACCAGATGGTGACAAAGAACGTGATGTCTGCCCGATGGATTAAGGATACGATCCATCCAGGGTTCCGTAGCAGGGAGAAGATGGGAGACAGTCAGATTAAAGTGGTATTTTCCGCGACGGTGAACGGCAGCGAGACAGCGTCCAACAACTCCGTGACCCGTGTGGGGAGCGACTCTGAGGAGGTGATCCCAGTGCTGGGGGTCAGCCATGGGGAGGGCAGCAACGCAGTGGTGCTCACGGTTGCCTCGGACCTGACAGCCGGCGATTACATCATCCGCTGCTCAGGTATCACGGACAAGTCCATGGAAGCCAATGCGGTGATAACCGCCGGGACATTTACTGTGGAGAAACCGCCCATGAAGGACCGGATTCTGGACTGGATAAAGGCCTGGTACTGGATTCCCGTAGTGCTGGCGGTGCTGGTGCTGATCGTGATTGTGACAGTGGTCTACCGCAAGGGGAAAAAGGGCCGCGGCGTCCTGTATGTGGATGGAAAAGCGGTGATGGCCTCAGATGTGGAGGTGCACCGTCACGTGTCCATAGAGGAACAGGAGGGAGTGCCCTTTAAGCTGAGAGTCAGCGTTAAGGGGAAATACCCTGAGACCATGGAACTGAGCATCACAGACAGTTTTATTGTGGGCCGTTCCAAGATCAGCAACCTTTACTTTGACGATGCCAAGATGTCCAGACAGCACTTTGTGCTGGAGTGGGACGGCAGGGACATGTATGTCACGGACCTGGATACCACCAACGGCACCATGGTAAACGATGTTCCCATCCGCAGCCGGCGCAGGCTGGAGCAGGATGATAAGATTACGGCAGGTTCCGTAGAACTGACGATCAGGTGGTGATAGAAAATGCTGACAGAGTTAAAGGGATTATGCCCCAACTGCTTTGGAACAGGTTTCACTGAGGCCTTCTGCCCGGACTGCGGATACTCCCTGGGAGAGGTAAACGGCCAGGACAGGGCGCTGCCCGCGGGAACCATCCTGTTCAACCGCTATCTGGTGGGCCGGGTCCTGGGCATCGGGGGATTTGGGATCACCTATAAGGCCTATGACACCCTGTACCGCTCTGTCTGCGCGGTGAAGGAGTATGCGCCCGAGGGTCTGGCTTACCGGAGCGGCGGTTCCGTCACCATGCAGATCAACACTGCCGGCGGACCGGACCGCTACCGCCACGGAATGCAGCGGTTTATCGAGGAGGCCCAGATCTTAAAGCAGCTGGAAAATGTTCCGGCGGTTGTGAAGATCTATGAGTGCTTTAAGGAGAACCAGACAGCCTACTTTGTGATGGAGTATCTGGACGGCAGCAACCTGCGAAGCGTTGTGAAGGCCATGGGCAATACCATTGCCGGTTCAGACATCACGGACATTGTGGCCCAGATCGGCCGGACCATGGATGTGATTCACAGGAGTACGGGGATTCTGCACCGGGATATTACACCGGACAACATTTACATATTAAATGAGGGCGGGGCGCCACGTATTCTGGATTTCGGAAGCGCCAAGCAGGTGTCCATGAAGGATAAGCAGGAGTTCTCCGTGGAGCTGAAGCGGGGGTTTGCGCCGCCGGAGCAGTACAGCAGAACAGGGAAGCAGGGGGCCTACTCAGATGTGTACGCCCTGGCCACCACCTACTATTACGCCTTGACCGGGCAGATGCTGCCCGATGCCCTGGACCGGCTGGGAGGCGTTTCCTACACGCCGCTGTACCAGCTGCGGCCTGACGTCAGCAGGAAGATATCGGATGCCGTCGTCTGGGTGCTGGAGCTCAATTACAAGGGAAGAACCCAGACCATGGGGCAGTTTGTGGATGAGATCCAGGAAGGGGTACACCGGGAGCAGGAGATCCGTCCTGCCAGAACCGGAACCGCGGTGCCCTACATGGAGGTGCTCACAGGCAGGACCGCGGGCCCCCGCTGGAACCTGCCCTCCAATGTGGAGATCCGCCTGGGGCGCTCGCCTATAAAGTGCAATATCATCCTGACGGATGATCCGCAGATCAGCAAAGTCCACTGCGTGCTGATCTATGACAGGGATGCAGGGGAATTCCTGCTGCAGGACATGTCCACCAACCACACCTACGTCAACGGGGTGCAGCTGGAAAAATATGCGGTTTACCGCTACAAGCCGGAGCTTGAATTTATGCTGGCGGGGCCTCAATGTATGGTAAAGGCAGGTATCTCCTATGAGTGAAACCAATGTGATAGAGGAACATTTTAACGGAAGCCGGGAAACAGAAGCCTCGGTGTACAGCATCATCGGGCATCGGGAATACCAGCAGGACTATGCCTGCCTTCTGGCAGATCCGGAGAACACCCTGGGAGTGATCTGCGACGGTATGGGCGGTTTAAACGGCGGGGAGCTGGCCAGCCGCACAGCTGCCGGGATTCTGGCGGAGGACTACCGGTCCATGGAACCGGAGACGGACGTCTGCGCGTTCCTGCGCAGGGAAGCGGTGAAGATGGACAAGGCGGTGTTTAACCTGCGGGATGAGCGCGGCGGCTCCATGAAGGCCGGCAGCACTGCGGTGGCGGTTGTTGGTCCGAAGGACAAGCTGTACTGGATGTCTGTGGGGGACAGCAGGATCTATATACTGAGAGACGACAGCATGATGGCCGTCACCAGGGATCACAACTACCGTTTGGAGCTTCAGGAGGCCCTGGAACACGGGGAGATCTCCCAGGAGACCTTTGAGACAGAGGCGGGAACCAGGATGGCGGAGGCACTGATCAGCTACCTGGGCATGGGGGGATTAAGCAGGATTGAGTGCAACGCCCAGCCCTTCCAGCTGGAATCAGGGGATACGGTGCTGCTGTGCAGCGACGGGCTTTACAAAAGCCTGGACGAGCACCAGATCAAGGCCATGCTGACAGACAGCCTGGTGAGCGCCAGGGTAGCGGCTAAGCGGCTGGTGCAGATGGCTCTTGAGAAGGCTGTGAAGAGCCAGGATAACACCACTGCCATTGTGATAAAATACGGGTCAGGGCCTGTTTAGAGGAGAGATATGAGATGGTACGCTGCTTAAATTGTATGAATGAGTATTCGGAGGATTTTGACGTATGCCCCCACTGCGGTTTTGTGAGGGAGGCCCCGCCCATGGACCTGTACTACCTGGCAGCCGGGACTCTGCTGGCAGGCCGCTATCTGATCGGCGTGCAGATCAATACAGGCGGCTTTGGTATCATTTATAAGGCCTGGGACAACACCTTTAACAAAATGGTTGCAGTGAAGGAGTATTATCCCGGGGGCATAGCGGCCCGGACGCCTGGAACCAAGGATGTGCTGGTGTATTCGGAAAAGCACATTCCCGAGTTCCTGAAAGGCAAGGAGCGTTTCCTCAACGAGGCGCGGACTGTGGCCAAGTTCAATACCCATCCCAACATTGCAGATGTATATGATTTCTTTGAGGACAACAACACCGCCTACATGGTGATGGATTTTCTGGAGGGAAGATCCTACAAGGAGTATATCCGTGACAACGGCGGTATCATTGACATTGACATAGCGGTCAATGTGACCCTCTCGGTGCTGGACGCGCTGAAAGAGGTGCACAAATCCAAGATTATACACAGGGATATCAATCCCAGCAACATTTTTATCTGTAACAACGGCGTTGTGAAGCTCATTGATTTCGGCGCGGCCAGAATTGAGGAGACGGATATGACCACCATCCTGACGCCCCATTATGCGCCGCCGGAGCAGTACATGAGCAAGGGCAAACAAGGCCCATACACGGACATTTACGCCCTTGGCGCCACCTTGTACGCGGCTATAACCGGGGTGAAGCCGGATGAGTCCACGGACCGGCAGATGGAGGACACCCTGGTGCCGCCTGCTCAGCTGAATCCGGAGATCCCGGAGTATTTAAGCAATGCGGTTATGCGGGCCATTGCGGTGAACCCGGAGCTGCGTTTCCAGAATACGGACCAGTTCAAGGATGCGCTGCAGAAAAAAGGGCAGGTCTTAAACGTGGCAGAGGAGCTGAAGCGCAGAAAGAAACGGCGGATCAGGGACATTGCCCTGGTGGCGGTCATTCTGACGGCAGTAATAGGAACCAGCGCCTTTGCCATGCTGGGCAGGATGCAGCAGTTGAACCTGGCAGCTGCCCAGGTCACGGTCTGGGTTCCCGCGGATGAGGACCAGACAAAGGACCAGGCTGTGGCTGAGTTTATGGATATGGCCTCAGAATACCGGGATGCCTACCCTCAGATCACCCTGGATGTCACGGGATTTGAGCATGGCGAGTACCAGGCCAGACTTAAGGAGGCTGCGGCTGCGGGCCGGCTTCCGGATGTGTTCGACAGCACGGTGCTGGACAGCGGTTACTATGACCAGCTGGACTCTCTGGAGGACACCTACAGTCTGCTGGAGACAGACCAGTTCTTCTTCCTTGGCCAGTATCAGAGTCAGTTCCCGTCCATGAAACAGATGCCCCTGTGTGTGCAGATCCCTGTTGTGTATGCCACCGCGGTGGACGCCAAGGTGGAGGTGCCCGGCCAATTTACCACTTACAAGGAGCTGAAGGCAGGGGACAGCCTGAGTTACAGCGTGAATCCCCGGGATTTCTGGATCTATGATGAAATGACGGATGATGGCTGTGTCAAAACCTACGCCGAGACAGCGGGGAAAGAGGGGCACGATATTCTCACCGATGGTTACGAGCTGTTTGTGCAGCAGAAAGCTGCATACTACCTGTCGGACACCTCAGACTACCAGCGCCTGTCCAACGAGATACCCGGCCAGTACCAGGTGCTATTTGCCGCGGATCAGTCCTATGTGGGCAGATATGACCGTCTCTGGAGCGTCAGCAGCTCGGGCGCGGACAAGAGCCGTGCGGCGGCCAAGCGGCTGATCTATTATCTCCTGTCGGAAAATGCCCAGGATGTGCTCTGTGTCCAGAATGCCCAGGGCCTGCCGCTCAACAAGCGGATGTGTCAGGAGTTCGCCAATGTAAACCAGCAGGATTTCGGGGAGCTGGAAGGGTATATTCCTGAGGTGAAGCTGGTGGGCGAGCCCCAGCGGCAGCAGATCGAATCATATATGGAACAGTGGGAGAAATGAGATGGAAGAGACGCTTTTGATAATCAGCCCGGGCGCTCCAATCCGGGAATTCAGCCTGAACGGCAGCATAAAATCCCAGGTGGTGATCGGGCGCAGCCCGGAGAAATGTGACATTGTGCTGGACAGCGGCATGGTGTCCCACGTACATGGGAAGATCACCATCCGGGATCAAAAAGTCTGGTATGAGGACTTGGGAAGCAACAACGGAACCTATGTGGACGTTCTGCGCAACAAGAAATATTTAAAGGACACAAAGACCGCTGTGGAGCTGAGGGACGGTATGGTTCTCAACATCGGCGGCATGGGCAAGCCCTCCTCCGTGTACCTTCTGTATTCTGTCTGCGGGGCGGGTGAGGCGTGGAAACGCATAAGTCTCAACCGGAAACCGTTAAATATGGGACGGGCAGCGGATAGTGACATTGTCCTGAGCCACCCGGCAGTGTCCAGGCTCCACGCATCTGTAACCCCTTCGGAGAGCGGATATGTGCTGGCGGATATGAGCCGGAAGAACGGCCTGCTGGTAAACGGAAAGCCTGTCAGGGACAACCTTAAGCTGGAGGAGGGCAGCATTATCCAGATTGCGGCTTTCCAGCTGATCTACATACAGGACAGCATTTTCTATAAGACCGTGAGCCACGGCATCAGTATGACTGTGGAGAAGCTGAACAAGGTGGTGGGCCAGAACAAAGTCCTGCTGCACGATGTGAACTGCCAGATAGAGAGCAACGAGTTTGTGGCCATCATCGGCGGCTCCGGGGCCGGCAAAACCACCCTGATGAATGCCATCAGCGGCTTTGACAAGAGCATCACCGGGCGGGTGTATCTAAACGGGCTGGATCTGGCCAAGAACTTTAAATATTTAAAATCAGTGATCGGATACGTGCCTCAGGAGGACATTATCTACGAGAACCTGACGCTGCGGCGGATGCTGGAGTACACTGCCAGGCTTAAGATGCCCGGTGATATCACAGCCGAAGAACGGCAGCGGCAGATTACACGGGTGCTGGAGATGGTGGATTTAAAGCCCCAGAAGGATACTTATATCCGCAAGCTGTCCGGCGGCCAGAAGAAGCGGGCCAGCATTGCCGTGGAGCTGCTGGGAGATCCCAGGCTGTTCTTCCTGGATGAGCCTACCTCAGGCTTGGACCCAGGCACAGAACAGAGCCTGATGCGGACCCTCAACCGGCTGTCCAAGACCCAGGAGAAAACCATTATCATGGTGACCCACACCATCCAGAACCTGGATCTGTGTGACCGGATCATCTTCATGGGGGCAGGAGGGAGACTCTGCTTCTCCGGCACGGTCCAGGAAGCCAAAATGTTCTTTGACACGGAGAATCTGGCGGATGCCTACAACATGATCTCCGCAGACTCCGCCTCCTGGGAGGCCCAGTTTGATAAATTCCAAAAAAAGGGATATCAGACGGAGATGGATGGCGCCGGTAAGTCGGATATCAAGATGCCGGGGAGACGGGTTTCGGCCATCCGGCAGCTGTCCATTATGGTGCAGCGGTACATGGAGCTGATCAAAAATGACTGGGGCAGGCTGCTGCTCCTGCTGGCCCAGCCGGTGGTGATCGGGCTGATGTTAAAGATTGTGGCAGACGACACGGTGTTTGATATCTATGAAAATACAAAAACCATGATGTTTGCCCTGTGCTGCGCGGGAATCTGGATCGGGCTGTTCAACGCCATACAGGAGGTCTGCAAGGAGCGCAATATCCTGAAGCGCGAGTACATGGGTAGCCTGAAGCTGGGGGTTTACATATTCAGTAAATTCTTTGTCCAGGCCCTGATCGGGCTGATTCAGTCGGGTCTGCTGTGCGGCGTGTTCCTGGCGCTGATCGGCAAAAAAGGTCCGGGCGTATATCTGGACAACTTTGGACTGGAGATTATATTCACCATCTGGCTTGTGATCCTGTCCTCAGAGGCCCTGGGGCTTCTGGTATCGGCCAACTTCCGGTCAGGGGACAAGGCCATGGTGGCGGCGCCGTTTTTACTGATTGTGCAGCTGCTGTTTTCGGGAATCCTGTTTAAGCTGGAAGGGCCGGGAGAGATCCTGTCCTACGCCACTTTAAGCAGATGGACCATGCAGGCCCTGGGAGGGATTGTGAATCTCAACAGCCTGCCGCTGAAAATGCAGGCGGAGTATCCTATGATTGAACATGAAGCAGAGACATTTTTTGAGGCCACCAAGGCCCATGTTTCACATGGCTGGTGGGTGCTTCTGGGAATGACGGCCCTGTTTCTCATTGCCGGCGCAGTCAGCCTCAGAGGGCTGTCCCGGGATAAACGGTAGAATCGGACTATAAAAGAACAGGGAGTATAAAGGTATGGCAGCTTTAATTAATGTTACGTTTTTAACAGCAATCGCAATAGCGTATCTGGTATTCTATGTGGTGCTGATCATTGTGGGGCTTTTGACAAGAAGCGGCAGTTTCCAGATGGTTCAGCAGAGCACAGGAAAAACTGTGACCCTGAAGCACGGGTTTGTGTTCCCCTATCTGTTCTTTGGGCCGCTGTATCCTCTGTTTAAAGGCAATATCAGCCGATTCTTCCTGACTCTGGTTATGGAGATCTGTAACCCCTATTCCAGATTCGGACTGGTGTTCTGCTATATGGACCGGTATGAAGCCTGGCTGTATGATCAGGGATACCGCAGAACCGACAGCGCCGGGCAGTCCGGCCCTGCCCCTCAGACCCAGACGGAGGCAGATCAGCAGTATATGGGAACCGGAGGCGGCTACGGAGCCTGCCAGGATGTGATCCAGCCTGTGCTTGGAGGCGCAGTGGCGGGGGACGAGGACTCCAGCACAGTGGCCTACGCCGAAGGGTGTGTGGAAGGTCTGTCAGGGCTGTATGCCGGGGCTCAGTTAAAACTGCCCTATGGAGAGCGGATTCTGATGGGCAGAGACGGGGGCAGCTGTAATCTGGTGATTGAGAACCAGGCGATCAGCAGAAGGCACTGTGAGGTCAGCTTTGATATATATGAGCGGTGCTACCAGGTCACTGATTATTCAACCAACGGCGTGTACCTGGACAACGGCAGGCAGCTGCCCAAGAATATGCCCTTCAAATTGCAGCCGGGTTCCATCATCCGTCTGGGGGATACAGACAATGTATTCCTGCTGAAGTAGCAGGGGGAGAGACGATGAAACGTTGCTTTAACTGCATGAATGAGTATGAGGAAGGCCCACAGCCCGCAGCCCCATGCCCCTGCTGCGGCTGGGACGAAACCCAGGATAAGGGAAAACATCTGGAACCGGGGGTGATACTCCGGGGAAGGTACATTGTGGGAACCCTGAGGGCCGTCAACCAGGCGGATCTGCTGTACATGGGCTGGGATGCGCTGTTCGCCCGCAGGGTGCTGATACAGGAGTATTTCCCGGAAGGCTGTGCGTCCCGGGCCGGGGCAGTTCCAGTGACCGTATACGACGCCAAACGTGATCTGTTTGAGCGGGGGAAAGCCCGGTTTACTGCCCAGGGCCAGAAGCTGATCGAGCTGGACGACACCAGGAACCTGCTCAGTGTGTACAGCGTTTTTGAGGAGAACAATACCGCCTACCGGACACTGGAATATCCTGGTGAGAATACCATCAGGCGGCGTCTGGAAGGCGGTGGGAGGATGCCGGTTCCGGATCTGAGACAGATGATGGAGAACCTGCGCATTCCCCTGGAAGCAGTTCACAAGCACGGCTTCACCCATGGCCAGCTATCCCTGGAATGCCTCTATATCACGGATTTGGAAGAGTTCAGGGCAGGAGGATTCAACGACGCGGCATATTTCTGCAGTGAGCAGATGGGGGAGGGGCAGCAGCCCGGACCCGGGGCGGATGTATATGGAACCGCTCTGCTTGCCGCCCAGGCCCTGCTGGGGCCGGAACAGTGGGGGAAACGTTCTTTGGCTGAGAACCTGGATGAACTGCGGCAGAATTTCCCGCCGGAGATCTCCGGTCCCATAGGACGGGCGCTGACTAAAAATGCCGCCGGAGAGGCACAGACCATCAGCCGGCTGATGGACCAGCTGTCCGCACCGGCAGCCGGGCAGGAACACGTTCCGGAATCCGAGGACGTGACGGTGAAGCTCACAACCACTGTCCGCGTTCCGGCCACAGCCCATCCTGGGGGGAATTCAAAAAAAAACAGCCGGAACAGGCGGAAACTGCCGTTTATTATATGGGGGGCAGGCCTAGCGGCCTTAATCTCCCTGGCCTGCATCAGCGCTGTATTAATACAGACCCGCCACAGGGCTGCCCAGCAGGAGGAACAGAATGACTGGGCGGCTGTCTCTTCACAGGAGGAGGCAGAGGGCATGTCCGGAGCGGATGAAACGGCGGATGCGGGGGCAGCGGGGAATACAGAGCCGCCCGCAGGCGTGGAAACAGTCACAGCGCCATCTGTGATAAAGCAAGAGGGTGCAGAGCCGTCTACGGCAAAGGCAGGGGCTGCAGATCCGCCAGCGGTAAAGGCAGGGGCTACAGAAGCGGCCACAGGTAAGCCAGATGCCACAGAGCCGCCCGCGGCTAAGTCAGGGGCCGCAGTCAATTCAGGGGCCACGGAACCGCCCGCGGCCAAGCCCGCCGCCACTGAACCGCCCGCAGCCAAAACAAAATCCAACGAGCCGCAGTCATCAACCGCAGCTCAGGCAGCTCCCACGGCGGATGCCGCGGCCAATGTCATTGAGGAACAGACAGAACGCGGACTGGAGAAAGAGCCTCCGGAGGCAGGCGCAGAATCCGGCCATAACCAGGAGAACAATCCGGATCAGGAGACCATACCGCCCCTGCCGGAGGAGAACCATATCCTATAAAATAAATCCATTTATATAACATATTCTAAGGAGGAAATAAATAATGAATCTTACAAAATGCAGCAACGGACATTACTATGACG
>OIES01000927.1_pt1 | contig 12184 bp, 11 predicted proteins | sample 1581811 | NCBI WGS metagenome assembly OIES01 (sample SAMN03281021, study PRJEB24777) | human gut metagenome | isolation source: fecal sample PR177 from 1 month old male Malay infant, vaginal delivered... | reverse complement strand
ACGTTGAACGAGCAGGATCTGGTGGCGCTCAACAATACGCTGGGCAAACCGATTTCCACCTCACCGGAAAGCGTGGCGCCGGAAACGCCGAATCAGGATGCTAACGCTGATGGCTACGCGGCTAATGCGCCAGCACCGGCCACACAGCCTGCCTCCACGCGTTCAACTCGTAGCAACGGCACTAACCCATTCCGTAACTAAACGTTGCCCGATGGCGTTTTCGCTTATCGGGCCTACGCGTCTGTAGGCCCGATAAGTCTTAGCCACTATCCGGTATAAAACCGCGACCAAACGTAAGGCAACGTAAAGATCCCACCATATAGCCGCATTCCTGGCTCTTCTCGCTTCATTTTCAACCACTCATCCTCTATCCTGAGCAGTAATTACCACTGGGTCCTGGAAGACGAAAATGAAACGGACAAAATCCATACATCACGCATCGTTCCGCAAAAGCTGGAGCGCACGCCATCTGACGCCTGTGGCGTTAGCCGTTACCGCCGTGTTTATGCTGGCGGGTTGTGAAAAAAGTGACGAAACGGTATCGCTGTATCAAAACGCGGATGACTGCTCGGCAGCCAATCCGGGGAAAAGTGCGGAATGTACTACCGCATTCAATAACGCGCTGAAAGAAGCGGAACGTACTGCACCGAAATACGCCACGCGCGAAGATTGTGTCGCCGAGTTTGGTGAAGGTCAGTGCCAGCAGACACCTGCACAGGCAGGCATGGCCCCGGAAAATCAGGCTCAGGCCCAGTCCAGCGGCAGTTTCTGGATGCCCCTGATGGCGGGTTACATGATGGGCCGTATGATGGGCGGTGGCGCCGGTTTTGCGCAGCAACCGCTGTTCAGCTCGAAAAACCCGGCCAGCCCGGCCTACGGTAAATACACCGACGCAAGCGGTAAAAACTACTGTGCCGCACAGCCAGGCCGTACGATGACGGTTCCTAAAACCGCCATGGCACCCAAGCCTGCAACCACCTCTACCGTGACCCGCGGAGGCTTCGGTGAATCTGTTGCGAAACAGAGCACCATGCAACGTAGCGCCAGCGGCACCTCCACGCGCTCAATGGGCGGCTGATACACATGGAAAGAGTCAGCATTACCGAACGCCCGGACTGGCGTGATAAAGCCACTGAATACGGTTTCAACTTTCACACCATGTACGGCGAGCCGTACTGGTGTGAAGATGCCTATTACAAACTGACGCTGGCACAGGTTGAAAAACTGGAAGACGTCACCGCCGAGCTGCACCAGATGTGCCTCAACGTGGTCGAAAAGGTGATCGCCAGCGACGAGCTGATGACCAAATTCCGGATTCCAAAACACACCTGGGGTTTCGTCCGCCAGTCCTGGCAGACGCATCAGCCGTCACTCTACTCACGTCTGGATCTGGCGTGGGATGGCACATGCGAACCGAAGCTGCTGGAGAACAACGCCGATACGCCAACCTCCCTCTATGAAGCGGCATTCTTCCAGTGGATCTGGCTGGAAGATCAACTGAATGCGGGCAACCTGCCGCAAGGTAGCGACCAGTTTAACAGCCTGCAGGAAAAGCTTATTGAGCGCTTCGCTGAGCTACGTGAGCAGTACGGTTTCCAGCTTCTGCATTTAACCTGCTGCCGTGATACCGTTGAAGATCGCGGCACCATTCAGTACTTGCAGGATTGCGCGGCAGAGGCCGAAATCGCCACTGAATTCCTTTTTATCGAAGATATTGGCCTGGGCGAGAAAGGCCAGTTTACCGATCTCCAGGATCAGGTGATTGGCAACCTGTTCAAGCTCTATCCGTGGGAGTTTATGCTGCGCGAGATGTTCTCCACTAAACTCGAAGACGCTGGCGTGCGTTGGCTGGAGCCGGCCTGGAAGAGCATTATTTCTAACAAGGCGCTGCTGCCGCTACTGTGGGAGATGTTCCCGAACCATCCGAATCTGCTTCCCGCCTATTTTGCCGAAGACGACTTTCCGCCGATGGACAAATACGTTGTGAAACCGATCTTCTCGCGTGAAGGCGCGAACGTTTCTATCATCGAGAACGGTAAAACGATCGAAGCAGTAGAAGGCCCTTACGGCGAAGAAGGTATGATCGTGCAGCAGTTCCATCCGTTGCCGAAGTTTGGCGACAGCTATATGTTGATCGGTAGCTGGTTGATCAACGATCAGCCTGCCGGGATCGGTATTCGCGAAGACAGAGCGCTGATCACTCAGGATCTGTCCCGCTTCTACCCGCATATTTTTGTCGAGTAATATGGCACTCTTACGTAGGCCTGATAAGACACTTTGTGTCGCCATCAGGCAATAGAGCCTTGCCGGGTGGCGACTCCGCCTTACCCGGCACAGGAGACGCATTGTAGGTCCGATAAGCGTCGCGCCATCGGGCATCCATCATCCCACCTGTACCGACAACATACTCAGACTACCCATCTCAATCCCGTCGACCGGGATCGTCACAGGTTCTTTACCATCCCACGCGCCCAAAACGTACAGCAGCGGCAGATAGTGATCCGGCGTTGGGTTCGACAGCGAACCGCCTTCATGATCGAGATAGTTAACCAGCGGGTGCTGCTCAACCGGTCCCTGCCAGCTCAGGTTCGCTTTAACAAAATCATTGAATGATGTCGCCCAGGGATAGGGGCTATTATCGCCGTGCCAGCGCGCTGTACGCAGGTTATGCACGACGTTGCCGCTAGCCACCAGCATGATGCCTTCGTCACGCAGTGCCGCCAGCTTACGGCCCATCTCAAAATGCCAGGCCGCCGGTTTAGTGCTATCAATACTCAGTTGCACCATTGGGATATCGGCATTCGGGTACATCTTGATCAATACGCCCCATGAGCCGTGGTCAAAACCCCAGGCCTCTTTGTCGAGGGTAACCGGCACCGGAGAAAGCAAATCAACCAGATGCTGCGCCAGTTCAGGAGAGCCTGGGGCCGGGTAGTGCGTGTCGTACAACGCCTGCGGGAAGCCGCCAAAATCATGAATGGTCTTTGGCGCTTCCATTGCGGTGACGCCAGTCCCTCGCGTGTACCAGTGTGCAGACACCACCACAATCGCTTTTGGGCGTGGCAGAGTCTCCCCAAGCTGCTGCCAGGCCCGGGTATAGAGGTTATCTTCCAGAACGTTCATCGGGCTGCCATGGCCCAAAAACAATGCTGGCATACGGATTGAAGACATGATGATATCCTTACTCAGGGAGTCATTTTAATCGTCTTACGATACGCTTTTTCAGTGAATGAAGAACTCTGATAACCATGATGATGATCATCAGTTATTTTGAAGGTCAGTAAGCTGTATAAGGAGTCATTGATGTCAGTACCTTTAATCCTGACCTTGCTGGCGGGCGCCGCCACGTTTATTGGCGCGTTTCTTGGTGTGCTGGGACAAAAACCGTCTAATCGTCTGCTGGCATTTTCACTCGGATTTGCCGCCGGGATCATGCTGCTTATCTCGCTGATGGAGATGCTGCCTGCCGCGCTGGGCACAAAAGGGATGTCGCCTCTGCTTGGCTACGGCATGTTTATCATTGGCTTGCTCGGTTATTTTGGTCTGGATCGTCTTCTTCCCCATGCTCACCCTCAGGATCTGGTACAAAAAAGACAACAACCGCTACCAGGCTCAATCAAACGAACCGCCATCCTGCTGACGCTTGGGATCAGTTTGCATAACTTCCCGGAAGGGATTGCCACTTACGTAACCGCAAGCAGTAACCTGGAACTGGGTTTCGGCATCGCGCTGGCCGTCGCCCTGCACAATATTCCTGAAGGTCTGGCGGTGGCCGGCCCGGTCTATGCCGCAACAGGTTCCAAACGCACTGCCTTCTTCTGGGCGGGCATTTCAGGTATGGCGGAAATACTGGGCGGTGTGCTGGCGTGGCTGATCCTCGGCAGCCTGGTTTCCCCCATCGTCATGGCGGCCATTATGGCGGCCGTTGCGGGCATTATGGTCGCATTGTCGGTAGATGAACTGATGCCGCTGGCGAAAGAGATCGATCCCAATAACAACCCCAGCTATGGCGTTCTGTGTGGAATGTCGGTGATGGGGCTGAGTCTTGTCGTGCTTCAGGCAATGGGGATCGGGTAACGGAGAGGGCAGGAAGTGATTATTCCTGCTCTTTTGTCATAACGCGTTCTTCACCATCACGGCGCAGTAATTTATTGCGGATCTCAAGTAACGCATCGCGGTCTTGCCGAAACGCTTTACAGTAACGCTTCATATGGCAAACATAACCGGCCACCACCAGAACAATCAAGACAATCCAGTACCAGGCAATAAACATCCTTTCACCCTTAAAAATTAACATTAACAGATATTTAGCGTTAAAATTTAACATACCTATTATGAGGTAGATTTATATACTGGCACAGTATGAATTTGAAAAGATGATTTCGATCATACAGAAAAAGATTGGGTATTTATTAGCCGACAGGATGTCAAAAAAAGGAAATAGTGCCGGATAAGGTGCTTACACCGCTATCCGGCAAAGCAGGATTAGCTGGCTTTACGTTCGTGCGCCTGACGGTAAGCCACCAGATCTTCGATCGTTACCACAGCCATATTGTGTTTACCTGCAAATTCGATGCACTCCGGCGCACGCGCCATAGTGCCATCATCATTGGTCAGTTCACACAGCACGCCTGCAGGTTTGAACCCTGCCAGCGTCACCAGATCGATTGTCGCTTCGGTATGCCCACCACGGGTCAGTACCCCACCCGCCTGAGCGCGCAGCGGGAAGACATGTCCCGGACGGTTCAGATCGGAGGGTTTTGCGCCATCGGCAATCGCCGCGCGGACGGTGGTGATACGATCGGCAGCAGAAACGCCTGTGGTCACGCCTTCAGCCGCTTCAATGGTCACGGTAAAACCGGTGCCATAAGCGCTGGTGTTATTTTCCACCATCATCGGCAAATCGAGTTGTTTACGACGATCTTCGGTGATGCACAGACACACAATACCGCTACCGTGACGGATGGTCAGCGCCATCTGCTCAACGGTCATGGTCTCTGCCGGGAAAATCATATCGCCTTCATTTTCACGATCTTCGTCGTCCAGCACCATCACACCGCGGCCTTCGCGCAGCGCAGACAGAGCGTGTTCAACACGTTCAAAAGGCGTACCAAAAGAGGAAAGTAGCGTCTGATTCATGGTAATAAAACCTCACTAAAATTATGGTTACCAGAATCAGGGCAGTCTTAGGAGTACCGTCTAAGCGGCAAAAAAATAACGTGAGCGGGTCCATGCCCGACTGGATCGTTACTCTCTCCCATCCGGACTTTAACCGTCGGCCCCGGAATTACACCGGATCTGCTGACCTTCAAATTTGCATCTGAAGCGCTCGCGGGCTTTCAACTTTTCCTTCATCTTTCACGCTGCTGCTGCGTTGGCTGTCTTCGCTCATCCCAGTCACATAGTTATCTATGTTCGTGGGAATTCGCTCAGTTGCCGCCTTGCCGCAACGCGAAATCTTTTGGATACTGTTGATTTACCGCCGGTGGGGAATTTCGCCCCGCCCTGAGAATAAGCGGATTAACTATAACGCTATTAATTACCTTCATCAACGCCTTTGCTCGTCTTAGCTTCACACAATTCTGGTTTATGCCTGTGCCCGTTCGCACTACAATAGGCAACAACACGTACCAGTTCAGGGAAACCACAATGATTGACCCGAAAAAAATTGAGCAGATTGCTCGTCAGGTTCACGAGTCGATGCCGAAAGGGATCCGCGAGTTTGGGGAAGACGTCGAGAAGAAAATTCGTCAAACGCTGCAGTCACAGCTGACCCGTCTGGATCTGGTAAGCCGTGAAGAGTTTGATGTACAGACTCAGGTTTTGCTGCGTACCCGTGAAAAGCTGGCGCTGCTTGAGCAGCGTCTGAGCGAGCTGGAAGCGCGTCAAACCACGGAGGAAGTCAAACCTGCGACTGCCATCCCGCCGGTAGAACCGCAAGCGTAAAACAACAACGGGCCGCAAGGCCCGTTGTTTGATTAGTGTTCCACTTCTAGCTTTCTGGCTTGAATCGCCTGCTGGCAGTAATGCGCGTAGCGTTTGCAAAACCAGTCGCGGTGCTCCTCATCCATATTGCCGGTAACGGCCTGGATATCCACAGGGCGACCTTCGGCCTGCATTCTGGCAAAACTCCGCGCCAGGAAATCGAAATTGTTCATCGAATAAACAGTGTTGTTCATCAGCATACCCTCCAGTTATCGAATCTCTGTTAAGGCCATATGCTTTTCTGATTTCAGTATTTACCGGGAAGCGAAGTTATTCTGTACATAATGTGCGTAAACCCACTGCGCGGGTTCACAGTTTCTTACGAAATCTAAGAGGGGAATGAGCCTCTTTTCGGATTTTAGGTCAAGGGGGCGCATGCTATTTTAACGTCATGTAAAAGTAAGAGGTAAAACCCTTACTTTTGACACTATCAGGGAATGTAGTCGCAGGAGGAAGAAAGTTGGTTTTGTTCACGGATTATAACGGCCCCTACCTCTTTGCTATTTCATTTGTACTGCTGATTGGCCTACTGGAAATCATCTCTCTTATTTTCGGGCATTTCCTTTCAGGCGTGCTTGATGCCCACCTCGAACATTACGATGCCCTGACCTCCGGCAATATCGGCCAGGCGCTTCATTATCTCAACATCGGGCGGATCCCAGCGCTGATCGTGCTGTGCTTATTCGCGGGTTTCTTTGGGCTCTTCGGTATCCTTCTTCAGCATGGCTGGGTCACGCTGTGGCAAGCCCCGCTCAACAATCTGCTGCTCGCACCGGTGAGCTTTATTCTTGCGGTTTTCGCTGTGCATTACAGTGGAAAAATCATTGCACCCTGGCTACCACGGGATGAAACCACCGCCCTCCCGGAAAATGAGTTTATCGGCAGCATGGCGATGATTACCGGACATTCCGCGAGTGCCGGAACCCCATGTGAAGGCAAATTTACCGATAAGTTCGGGCAGACCCACTATGTGCTGCTGGAGCCTGAAGCAGGCAAAGAGTTCAAAAAAGGAGACAAGGTACTGATCATCTGCCGACTCTCCGCAACGCGTTACCTGGCCGAGCTCAACCCCTGGCCGGATGTTTTATAATCTTATACAGAGGGATCTATAGATGGATGATGTATTTGGCAAGTTACCTTCATGGATGTTTACTACCATTGTTGCGGTGGTTGTCTTTTTAATTATCGGGATTATTTTTGCCCGCCTGTACCGCCGCGCGTCTGCTGAACAGGCGTTTGTACGTACTGGCCTTGGCGGGCAAAAAGTGGTGATGAGCGGCGGCGCAATTGTGTTGCCTATTTTTCACGAAATGATCCCCATCAACATGAACACCCTCAAACTTGAGGTAAGCCGCTCCACCGCCGACAGCCTGATTACCAAAGACCGCATGCGTGTTGATGTTGTGGTAGCGTTCTTTGTCCGGGTTAAACCGTCCGCTGAGGGTATTGCCACCGCAGCGCAAACCCTGGGACAACGCACGCTATCGCCGGAAGATCTGCGTATGTTGGTTGAAGATAAGTTCGTCGATGCCCTGCGCGCTACTGCGGCGCAGATGACCATGCATGAACTGCAGGATACGCGCGAAAACTTCGTTCAGGGCGTACAGAATACCGTCGCGGAAGACCTGTCCAAAAACGGCCTGGAACTGGAGAGCGTGTCACTCACCAACTTTAACCAGACCGCGAAAGAGCATTTCAACCCCAACAACGCCTTTGATGCCGAGGGTCTAACCAAGCTGACCCAGGAAACGGAGCGTCGTCGTCGCGAACGTAACGAAGTCGAACAGGATGTAGAAGTTGCTGTTCGTGAGAAAAATCGTGATGCGCTGTCGCGCAAGCTGGAGATCGAGCAGCAGGAAGCCTTCATGACGCTCGAACAGGAACAGCAGGTGAAAACCCGCACGGCTGAGCAAAACGCCAAAATTGCCGCTTTTGAAGCCGAACGTCACCGTGAAGCTGAACAGACACGTATTTTTGCCGAACGCCAGATTCAGGAAACAGAAATCGAGCGTGAGCAGGCGGTGCGTTCAAGAAAAGTCGAGGCCGAGCGTGAAGTTCGCATCAAAGAGATCGAACAGCAGCAGGCTACGGAGATCGCCAACCAGACCAAGTCTATCGCCATTGCCGCCAAGTCTGAACAACAGTCCCAGGCTGAAGCACGTGCGAACGATGCGCTGGCTGAAGCTGTTCGCGCCCAGCAGAACGTAGAAACGACTCGTCAGACCGCAGAAGCGGATCGTGCCAAGCAGGTGGCGCTGATTGCCGCCGCGCAGGAAGCGGAAACACAGGCCGTTGAGTTGACCGTTCGCGCGAAAGCGGAGAAAGAGGCGGCGGAATTGCAGGCAGCCGCAATTGTTGAGCTGGCTGAAGCAACGCGGAAAAAAGGACTTGCGGAGGCAGAAGCGCAACGCGCGCTGAACGATGCCATCAACGTGCTTTCCAACGAACAGACCAGCCTGAAATTTAAACTGGCGCTGCTGCAGTCCCTGCCAGCGGTCATTGAGAAATCCGTTGAGCCGATGAAGTCTATCGATGGGATCAAGATTATTCAGGTGGATGGTCTCAATCGCGGTGGCGCAGTCGGTGAAGTGACCGCAAATAACGTAAACGGTGGGAATCTGGCGGAGCAGGCATTATCCGCAGCCCTTGCCTATCGCACACAAGCGCCGCTAATTGACTCACTGTTAAATGAAATTGGCTTGTCCGGTGGTTCGCTGTCGGCGCTTGCCGAGCCGCTGAAAGCAGTGGAAAGCAGCGCTACCACTGAAGAATAAACCTTAAAAATGCCGGATAAGGTGTCCACACCGCTATCCGGCAAACTTCTCAACTGTTATTTATCGCTGTCTTTCTGGATCTTCTTGATGATATTGGTTGTTGAGCAGCCATCTTCGAAGTTCAGCACCAGTACTTCTCCGCCGTTCGCCCACACTTCTTTGCTGCCCGCAATATCTTCCGGCTTATAGTCGCCACCTTTTACCAACAGATCGGGCAGAATGCCGGCTATCAGACGCTGCGGCGTATCTTCTTCAAAAGAGACGACCCAGTCGACAGATTCCAGCGCGCCCAACACGATCATACGCTGTTCCAGCGGGTTGACCGGGCGCGTTTCCCCTTTCAGACGTTTGGTCGAAGCATCGCTGTTCACCGCGACGATTAAACGATCGCCGAGCTTACGCGCATTCGCGAGGTAGGAGACGTGACCGGCATGCAGAATGTCAAACACCCCGTTGGTCATGACGACTTTCTCACCACGCTTACGGGCGCTGGCAACAGCCTGCTTCAGCTCGTCTTCGGTCATCACGCCAAAGCCGGTTTCCGCACGACCGCGTACCGCGTTTTCCAGTTCGATTGGCGACACCGTGGAGGTTCCCAGCTTACCAACCACAACACCCGCTGCCGCGTTGGCAAAGAAGCAGGCCTCCTCCAGAGAATTCCCCGCAGCCAGCGTCGCGGCCAGTACGCCAATCACCGTATCGCCCGCACCAGTCACGTCATACACTTCCTGCGCCTGCGTCGGCATATGCAGCGGCGCTTTGCCCGGTTGCAACAGCGTCATCCCCTGCTCGGAACGGGTGACCAGCAACGCGGAAAGCTCGAAATCGGCAATCAGCTTCATGCCGCGCTCAACAATCTCTTCTTCGCTTTTGCATTTCCCTGCCACTGCCTCGAATTCTGACAGATTTGGCGTCAGCAACGTTGCACCACGGTAGCGCTCAAAATCAGTCCCCTTCGGGTCGATCAGCACAGGCACACCGGCTTTACGCGCCAGGGCGATCATCTGCTGGACGCTGGCCAGTGCGCCTTTGGCATAGTCAGACAGTACCAGCGCGCCAATTGAACTCAGCGCCTGGTTGATGCGCTCATGCAGCGGCTGTGGATCTACGCCTTCAAAGCCTTCTTCAAAATCCAGGCGGATCAACTGCTGGTTACGCGAAAGCACGCGCAGCTTGGTGATAGTGGGATGAGTGGGAACAGAAACGAAGTCGCATTTCACGTTCACCTCTGCCAGCGTTTTGCTGAGCGCACGTGCGGCGTCGTCGATACCGGTCAGACCGACCAGGCGCGAATTGGCGCCCAGGGAAGCAATGTTCATCGCCACGTTCGCTGCACCGCCAGGACGTTCCTCGATGGTATCCACTTTCACCACCGGTACTGGCGCTTCCGGCGAAATACGGCTGGTCGGGCCGTACCAGTAACGGTCCAGCATCACATCCCCAACAACCAAGACTCCTGCACGTTCAAACTCTGGCAGCGTTACTTTCATTCCTGTCTCCTGAGAGATTCAAAATTTGCGCGCGATAATAGCACACTTCATCAGGCAACCAGCCACTTCTGCCAGCTTGCCCCGACCTGCGTACATTCCGCCTCAAAACACGTTTGCGCCACATGGCCTGGCTGTTCCTGTAAGGCCAGATGATGCAGTGCATCACGCAGCGTGGTATAGGCGTGGGTCAACGCCATCGCCTCCTGCTCATCCATGATGTCGTTTTGCGCTAACAGTTCCAGTATGCGCACATTATCCGACCAGCGTGTCAGTTTGGGTTTGTCATGGGCATAGCGCAGCACCAGATACTGCGCGATGAACTCAATATCGGTAATACCGCCTTCATCTGCTTTGATATCAAAGCGATCGCGATGCTTATTGCCCAAATGGGCACGCATTTTTTCGCGCATTTCGCGCACTTCGGTCTGCAACGTTTTGCCGTCACGCGGCAACGTCATGATATCGCGGCGTACCGCATCAAACTGAGCGGTTAACAACGGATCGCCATAGACCACGCGGGCGCGCACCAGCGCCTGATGTTCCCACGTCCAGGCCTCATTTTTCTGATAATCCGCAAAGGCTTCGGTGGAGGTGACCAGCATCCCCGCAGCCCCTGACGGGCGCAGACGCGCATCCACTTCATACAGAATGCCGGAAGAGGTACGGGTGCTGAACAGATGCATAATCCGCTGCGCCAGCCGCAGGTAGAACTGGCGCCCATCAATTTCCCGTTCGCCATCGGTCATCACGTCAATGGGGCAGTCATGCAGGAAAATCAGGTCCAGATCGGAACTATAACCCAGCTCCCAGCCGCCCAGCTTGCCGTAACCGACCACCGCAAAGCCGCGCCCTTCCCGTTCAGCCAGATGCTTTGGCCGCCCGTAGCGCGCCACCATCTGCAGCCACGCCTGCTGCACGACGGCATCAATCATCGCTTCCGCAAGCCAGGTCAGATGATCGCTGACTTTCATTACCGGCAGCGTGCCGGCGATGTCGGCAGCAGCAATACGCAACAACTGTGTTTGCTTGAACTGACGCAGCGCTTCCAACTGTTGTTCTTCATCGTCTTCAGGAACGCGCAGCAGATACTGACGTAGTTCGTCGCGATAGGCGTCGGTTGCCGTCGGTTGGTAGAGCGTATTCGGGTCGAGCAGTTCATCCAGTAACAGCGGATAACGCGCCAGTTGGCTCGCGACCATCGGCGATGCCGCACAGAGCGAGATCAGATGTTTCAGCGCACCGGGGAATTCACTCAGCAGCTCAAGATAGGTGGTGCGCGTGACGATGCCCACCAGCAGCGGCGTAATACGCGACAGCGGCACGCTGGGCTCCGGACGCGAACAAACATCGCTCAGCAGGTGCGGCATCAGATGGTCGAGTACCTGGCGTCCACGCGGCCCAATGGTGCGTTTGTCCACTTCTTTACGGAAATCGGCAATCAGCGCCAGCACGTGCAGACGATCGTCATCCGTAAGATGGGACAACACGGGCGGCGTATCATCCTCCTGCAATGCGTCCTGCCACAGTTCGCGCCACTGTTCAGACAGCGCGTCTTCCTGCGTTTCAGCGTCATCATCACCAATCAGTTCGTTAAACACCCGGCGCACATTCGCCATGTGTGCATCCAGCACGTCGGTCAACTGCGACCAGTCATCAGCGTGCATTCCCCATGCCAGGCGCGCCCGGTTCAGCTCATCGCCCGGCAGCGTCTGGGTTTGTTCATCGTTGATGCTTTGCAGCAGATTTTCCAGACGGCGCAGGAAAAGATAAGCCGAACGCAGTTGTTGCGTGTCGTTTTCCGGTAAAAGATGCAATGCGGCGATGGCGTTTAACGTTGGCAGCAGAGAACGTGATTGCAGGGATGGCTCACGCCCGCCGCGAATCAACTGAAACACCTGCACGATAAATTCGATTTCACGAATACCGCCCGCGCCG
>OIES01000922.1_pt1 | contig 12243 bp, 10 predicted proteins | sample 1581811 | NCBI WGS metagenome assembly OIES01 (sample SAMN03281021, study PRJEB24777) | human gut metagenome | isolation source: fecal sample PR177 from 1 month old male Malay infant, vaginal delivered... | reverse complement strand
TAGTCGGATCCGAATCAGTGCGCAGCGAACATTTAGCCACAGCCGTGGAGATGGTATATCCAGTGGGCTTCGAAGCCAGCTCGGAAGTGGAGCTACCTGGTGAATGTACCTTATTTACACAGTTTTTTTTTTTCAAGCAGAAGACGGCATACGATATCCTCTCTGGTCTCGTGGGCTCGGAGATGTGTATAAGAGACAGGTCCAGAAGACCGGGAGATCCGACATTACCATCTTATGGATGGTGCAGGGAACGTGATACAAGCGTACACCCACATTATCATCTGATGTTGTTGTTCAATGCAGACGTCTATGGGTACCTGGGGAATTACCAGGACCCCGATGCTGACAATATGGCTACCCGAATACAGAAAGCCTGGTGCAGTGCTTTAGGGCTTGATTACCCAGATTACGCAGCATTAACTGAATTTCCACCAAATACTGTTTACAGGTTTAGCAGATTTGATGTACTGGATCGTAACCCAGTCTACTGGAATTTCCTGGTTCGACTGGCGTATTTGGCCAAAACCAGAACTAAGGATGTCCACAGCGGTTACCGCAACTTTGGCACAAGCCAATACTCAGGCTAATTATTCGTAAGGCATAGTGCTCAACCCAATAACCGTTGCGCCGGGAAAGATGTGATCTTACTCGCATAAAAAACACTCTCCCTAGCGAAGAAATTTTAAATCGTGAATCCAAACCCTGCTACAACCCGCTACATGTAGCAGCTGTAGCAGCCTTTCAGAAAACAAGACGTAAGCGATACGGCTTATAACAACCGGCTTGAACGTTCAAATATCAACTATCAGCGTAAACAGGCAATGTACATGAGGATGGCAGCGCTCCCGGCGGTGAGGGCGTCCGAGGAGTACTACTTCGCCTTCGCCACCGGTGCCCCTCAAAAGCAAATCCAGTCGTTGCGATCCCTGAGCTTCATCGAGTGTAACGAAAACATCATGTTGCTGGGGCAATCAGGCGTGGGGAAAACGCATCTGGCGATAGCCATGGGTTACGAAGCCGTGTGGGCGGATATCAAGGTTCATTTCACAACAGCAGCAGACCTACAACTACAGCTGTCGACTTGACAGCGCCAGGGTCCCTACAAAATTACACTCAATCGCGGTGTCATGGCCCCAAAGCTGTTTATCATCGATGAAATAGGCTATTTTCCGTTCAACCAGGAGGAAGTCAAGATGTTCTTCTAGGTAGAAGAGCGCGATGATCCTGACCTCCAACCTGCCGTTCGGGCAGTGGGACCAGACGTTCGTAAGTGATGCATCCCTGCTCATTCCAAAAAGTAATCCTCTGGCTGAGAATTACCCTGAATAGCTTAAAGCAGAACAGATTATAATATTTGCCCTCATAGGCTATCGCCCAAAGTTACTGGAAAGGATAAGTAAGGGATGCAATTCATCACTAATGGCCAATAACCGTGCCGTGTCTTTCCACTGATTTTGTTATTACTGCGACATAGTCTGTCGCATGCATCTAGCATACTCAGGTCGTTATCTGGTGGAGAATAAACCGGTTAAGTATTGACGGCTATTGCCGATAAATCTGATATATATAAGTGTGTTACACATTCAGCGTGCTGCTACAGGAACCGTAATGGCAAAGCGAACAAATAGCGTCGATACCACGTTTTTTTCTCTTGAGCTGTTGCGTCGTATTCCGCGCAGTCAGCGCATTACCGCCCAAGAGTTGCATCAGCAACTTACAGATGCGGGAATTGAGCGCAATGTGCGTACCATTCAGCGCCAGCTTGAACGCCTTAGCCAGCACTTCGATCTAGAGTGTGATGATCGCTGCCGCCCCTATGGCTGGCGATGGCGGGCAGGTTCGCGAGGCCTGAGCATGGCGCAGCTATCGCCAGCAGAATCGCTGCTGATGCAAATGGCGCAGGCGCATTTAAAGCATCTGCTACCCGCGCATCTGATGGCTTCATTTTCGCCGTTTTTTAGCCAAGCGGGACACACTCTTAGCCACAGCGAACAGGCGCAGCGAGAGCGGGAATGGTCGCAGAAGGTGCGGGTGGTCGCTGCCAGCCAGTCGCTCCTACCACCAGTGATTCAGGAAGGCGTGTTTGACGCGGTCAGTGAAGCGCTTTATCACAACCGTTGGCTGAATATTGATTACAGCAATGCTCACGGTACTCGCCGTCAGGCGGAGGTGATGCCCCTCGGGCTAGCGCAACAGGGCTCGCGGCTGTATCTGGTTTGCCGCTTTAAAGGCTACGATAACGAACGCAGTCTGGCCCTGAACCGCATCACCTCGGCGGTCTGCAGTACCTTTCACTTTGCACGCCCCGCAGATTTTAACCTCAAACGTTACGACGATGATGGACGCTTCGGATTCGGCGAGGGGAGAAGTATCCGCATTCATTTCACCCTCGAAACTGCGCGAGCGCAATTGTTGCTGGAGTCGCCACTGTCAGCGGATCAACAGGTCAGCGAGCTTGAAGACGGGCGGCTGCATTTTAGCGCCACGGTCATCGACAGCCCGATGCTTGATGGCTTTCTTGCCACCTTTGGCAACACCATTAGCAACATTAAACGCGAATCAAACAATGTCAGTACAGAACAGGAAAACAATGATGAGTAATGGTGATCGTCAACTGCTGCCAGTATTACGCGATGCATCGGATAGCGAATTGGCCCCGCTGGTGGAATACATTACGAAGGCGTTCAGCAACGGTATTGAGAGTAAAGCACGTTATAAATCCCATTATCCCGCACACAGTCAGTATGCCGATCTGATTGCCCATGAGCTGTGCGAGTTTGGTGGCAATACCGTCGTCAATCTGTTTCGCGGCGGCGGCCCGGAGTGGAAAACCGTGGTGATCGATGTGGCGGACAAGTTTGACGCGACCTACGAGACGGACTGGAGCGTTGATCGTATCGAACTAGCTGTGCTGGCGGCAATTACTCGCAAGGCTTGGTCGGATATGGACCAAGCTCAACGCAAAAATCTGCTTGAAAAAATGGATCTTACTCAGGGTAGTACGATGCTTTTCCCAGAAGCAAAATTAATGACGCAGTTGCAGTCTAGCCGCTTCTCAAGTTTGCTCTTGGCATCGTTAATTGCCAACGTCTTTGCCAGCCAACTGCTCGGACGGACGGTGGTGATGACCGCAGCCTCGTTTGTGGCTGCGCGAGGGGCTGCTTCTTTCCTGGGGCCGATTGGCTGGGTGATTACTGGGCTTTGGACCGCCCTAGATCTGGCGGGACCAGCGTTTCGCGTTACGATCCCTGCAGTCGTTCAGGTAGCACTACTTCGCCAACGGATTCATGCTACGCCGGAAGCCGATAAAGTTTGGTGGGAGTATCATCGCTGGCAGGATGAGAAAGATGCTGACAGCTGGGTGGCGAACATGTTTCGTATGGTAGGACTTTCTACTGCAGCCAGTGTAAGGCGTGAGCGCAATATGGCGTTTGAGCAGGGAGTAGTGGCCGGGCAACAGCAGACGACGGAAGAGTATGCAGATAAGGTCCTCAAACAAATGGATGAAGTTCAGCGTTTTGAAAAACGTTGTGAGGCAATGCTGGCTGTTGCCTTTGCTTGTGCTAAAGAGGAAGGTATCGCGTCGTCTGACGTGCGTAGCGATATCGAAACCTGCTGCTTGGGGATGATGAGCGGGCATCTTTCCTCGATATTACAAGCCACAATTAATCGTCTTATTGCCAATCCGCCTGATATCCACACTGCGCTTGAACAGGCGTTCGAGTTAGGTATTCAGGAAACTGAGGCTGCTGAGCTAATGGCGGTGCTTCGTGAGGCATTTAGCCAGCGTGCAGGTGTGTTTTAAGGGGAGATTATGGACAGAAAAACACTTTTATTGCGTCTGAACCAGCAGCGTCAACGACAGACAAGAGAGCTCATACCATCACCAACAAAAGAGGTCGTTACAGTATCCGATGTCAGTGTTTGGCAGGCACATCAGCAAGTTCGGCAGTATCAACAGAAGTGGCGCACGGAACAAACAACATTGATGCTGGCTGAGTGCCGACAGCGTCTTCTGCATAGCATTATTGGTCCGTTTGGGCTGGGGAGTATTGTCTCTGCATGGGACAAGGTGGGGGGGAATGTCGATACCATTCATAATGTTCGCTCCGGGGTGTATGCCACGGAAGAGGAGCAAGTGCGTTATGAAAGCCGCGGTAAGTACAACAGTGATCCATACCATAAGCACGACAACTACAAGAAGACCAACGCCGAAAACAGTAAAAAACAGGATGCAGGCGAAGCAGTGGATGCCTATACCGGACAGGCACTGAGCAGGAATACCGATGCGGAGCAGGATCACCTTATTTCTGCCGCCTCAATCCATAACGACCCTGCGGTTTGGCTGGCGGAAGCAAATGGAGCTGATCTGGCGAACCACAAAACCAATCTGCATCAGACGCACCACTCGATCAATGAATCGAAGTTGCAAAAGAGTGCAGAGGAGTACATCGCCTGGTTGAACAAAAACCGCGCCGATCGCGATTCCAAAATTGCCCGGTTGGAAGAGAAAGCCAAAAATGAGCCTCTGAGCAAAAAAGATCAGAACGCACTGGAGAAGTACAAACAGCAGAACGCCGTCGATCAGGAAAAATTGCGCGAGCTGGATGAAGTGGCGCGCAAGCAGTATGAAAGCAGTCTTCGTTGGGGCTACTACGGTAGTGCGAAATTCGGTGCATATTTACTGAAAACCAGTGCTGTCGAAGCGGGGAAAATGGGCCTACAGCAGGCGATTGGCTTGGTGTTGACGGATTTTGTTGACGGCCTGTTGTTGGAAGTTCACGACAGCTGGCATAACGGGTTTTGTGATGGGGTGGACCAGGAGTATGTTTGGGATGCGTTAAAAATCCGTGCTGGGCGGGTGGCAAAGAGCTGTCTCGATAACTGGCGCAACGTGCTAACGGCGTTCCGTGACGGGGCCATAAGCGGGATCATTAGTAACTTGATGACAACGCTGATAAATACTTTCTTCACCACCGCACGCAGCCTAGTGCGAATGATCCGTGAAGGGGTTTTTTCGCTGTTCCGCGCAGCCAAAACCGTACTGATGCGACCAGAGGGTACAAGCCGTGCTGAAGCACTAGATGCAGGGCTGAAGATTGCCGTCAGCGGCGCATTCGTCATTGGTGGCGTACTGCTTGAAGAGTACCTCAGCAAAACTCTCGGTGCGCTGCTTACCGTTCTGCCCGGTGGGCTAATCACTACTCTAGTGGCTGTGTTGACGGGGTGCGTCACCGGCCTTGGTACCGTATTAACGGTCTATATGCTCGATCGATTAGATCTGTTTGGTGCGCAGCACCAGCAGGAAGACAATGCAGTACTAACGATGTTACAGGACGGCAGGGCGCAGGCCGATGCGCGTCTGCAGGCTCTGTTGGGATCGGACCCGAAACCTGTCTAAATACATCAAAGGCACCGAGGAGATATACGCAGAGAATTGGTGTTTGAAAATACACTGCTAAAGAGTTTGATTTGTACCAAATTGAATTTTTTTTCAAAAATATGGCGGAATATTATATATGGACTTACATGGTCATTTGCTTTATGTGGATATCACCCAGATCTGCGGCATCGGCTGTGCGTTCTGCATGTATGCGGATAAGCACGTAACGGGTAAGAGTATGGTGCTGTCAACGCAGGCACGTGACAACCTGTCGGCGCTCATTAATGATCCATCCGTAAAGCGTATTTCCGTGAGTGGCGAAGGTGAACCGCTCAATAACATTCATACCTTTTATGAGTTACTGGCGTTGTCCCGAGGGGGCAATAGCTTTGAGTTTATTACCAGCGGTTTTTTTCGCCATGAGAAGATGGAAAAGATCTTTGATGAGATCAATCGTCTTGTCTCCGCCAATGGTGATACCTGTAATATTCGCCTGAGTTCAGATAGCCACCATATTGAAAAAGTAAAATGGCGTGCACATGGATTTAGCCTGGATTATGTTCAGCGCAAAAAACCGTCATCGCTCAGTTTTTCATTTCGCTCAATTGATATCGATCGGGCCTTCACTCGCGAATATCTGGTGAGTGAACTGGCCTCATGGGGAATTAACGCCAGCATAAAGCCAGTCAGCGTACTGGAAGACAAATTATTAATAGGTGCGGACACGTTTAACATCGACTACAAAAATCTGGTTCATCCGGCAAGAGATACGCCGGAGGGTTATCTGGACTTACAGGGATATATTGCCGCGATTGAGTCCAAAGTGGATAAACCTTTTACCTTTGGCAGCCTGAACCGTGCACCCCAGCCCAATGGCATGGACGTGACAATTAAACCCAACGGCGATGTGTTTATGTACGGTATTGAGACCGAGCGTGTTGCAAATATCCATTCTGATGCGATCGACTGGCATCATCTGGCGAGCCATGTGCGGGATAATCCCTTGTCGCGCGCGTTATATACCCAGCCGTTAACCGAACTGCTGGCGCGGCTGGAAGACACTCCGCAGCTTCGCGCGATCATCGCGACCGCCAATAATCCTTACTGGCTGGTCAAAGAGATGGGGAAGCATTCCGGGTTGCTTGAACAATGGAAGGCAGCATGATTGATTCGCACTGCCACTCGTTCTACTCGAAACATGCTGTAGGTACTATCGACGAACTTGTTTGTGCCTCGATTGCTGCGGGGGTGACGGTACTCACCATCACTGATCATGCTCCGTTCCCTGTGGATGCGCAGAACCGTTTGCTGGAATCGGAACTGGAGAGCTATTTCACCGATATTGATAAGGCGCAGCAGGCCTATAAAGGCGAGATCACGCTGCTACGCGGACTGGAACTCGATTATATGCCGGGTACTGAGCGTTATAACCGGCAATTACTTGCCCGCTATCCAATGGATTTTGTCATCGGTTCAATTCACTACGTCACTGTTGCCGATGAGCCGATGGTGAAGGTCTGGGAACTACCCCGGTTAGCGGCAGACTCCTTTCTGGACAAGTACTTTGCTCAGCTTGAAGCGTTGCTGGAAAGCCGGTTGTTTGATGCGGTTGGGCACGCTGACACGCTACTGCGCGCAATCCCAGAGGATGTGTTTTTGCGTCGCTTTGAACCGTTGATTGCGCCGCTCGTACGCAGCGGTATTGCATATGAACTGAATGCTTCGGGCCTGCGAAAATCCAGCCTTGATCCTACGACGGGTAAAGAAATTGCAGGAAGATGGTCCTATCCTTCCCGCGCTTTGCTGGAGAAATTACTGAGGAACAATGTTCCATTGACCATCGGATCCGATGCGCATGATCCTCGTGATGCCGGAACGGGGATCGCCGAGTTGATGGAGGCACTTAGGCCATTAGGGCTTCAATCCATCAGCTATTATCAGCAGCGTCAACGTATTGATGTTCTGTTGGATGACCTTCAATTTCACACTGTGCCAGTGTCTCGCTAAGGATCTTCACCATGAATGGACTAAAAACTCCGCATTCACTTGCGTGGAACACGTTGCACAACGAACCGCTCGCAACCCAGTTGGCAATGTTTCGCCAGGCCAGTGCACAGATCAATGCGCAGGATGTTAAATCCGGTTTTCGCGCGTTCGCGACCGATTTGCTGGCGCGCGGTTTGATCGACATGTCCGATTACGTCGCTATTTTTGGTGGTAAGGCGCTGCATTATCTGACGCCGAATGCGACTGGATCATTTTGCGATATGCGCACCGGTGCTGACGCTACAACATTGGCGGGCATTTATAGCCGTGCGAAATATGGCGGAGTGAGCGAGATACGCTATCTGGCACGGTGCGTTATCGACTATCTTGCCGCAGAACTGGATGACACCTCTTCTTCATGGTCAGGGTTGTTTTGCCAGGCCAAAGAGGAGGGAGAGAGTGTTGTTATGATGACTACGGGCTGGCGTAATGTGCCTTCCACGGCCAATGTGCTCTACGATATCGTGGTTGAGGTAATTAATCTCACGTTGGCGCATAAAGGATTGCCCACCATTATCAACGTTAAACTGCCCAGGATTGCGCCGCCGTGTGAAAATTACGCTAGCCTTAGTCAGGCCGAGCGCGATCGGGTCAATCTTGTGCAGGATCATGTGATTCCAGCGGAGAATTTTTACCGCTGGAGCGGCGTGCATGTCATTTTTGGAGATGACGTGCTGGTGACTGGGGCAACGGCGGACAAAGTGTTGTATGAATCGCTGTGTAACGGCGCCCGGTCATTTCGTGCCATTTACCCAGTGGCGCTAGATCCCCGGGTGGCATTAACTGATGCGTCGGTGGAGGATCGGCTGAACAGCGTGAGCGTAAAGCAGCATTTGGATGAAAACGTCGCGCAACTGCTCTCTGCTCCGGGCTATCAGCCCATTCTGCGTGCGTTGCGTCTGTTATTTGGCGAAGACAACCGGGATAGTTTACCGGCTTTCCTGCCAAATGTGCCGGTGCTGACCTGGCTTAATCTGTATAAGTCAGCGTTAAATAATGAGTTTTTGGCTCAACCTGCATGCGCGCCATCACTAGTGATGCTCAGAACAGATCTGATGCAAAATGGGCTGTTGTGTGCGAAAGGTAAGGTGCTGGTGAAATGATGTCCGACACTACCCATTACGTTAGTTACTGGGAAAACGCACCGGGTCAGACCATGCCGGCTTATGTTGCCCTGGCACTGGTTTCTATGCGCAGAGCTCTGGGCGATCGTTTTCTTCTGCTTACGTCGCGATCGGTAAGCGAGCACATCGATGCTGACATCATGAATAAAGCTTGGGCTTTTGAACCGCTGAGCTTTACGCTGGCGAACGGCATTGAAGCTATTGTGGCGAAGAGCGATTTCATTCGCATGGCGTTTGTACATCGCTGGGGCGGGGCATGGTTGGATGCGGATACGTTGCTGTTTAGAGATCCGAGTGTTGAGTTATTTCCGACAGGGCTGAGCATAAATTGCACTGGCATAGCGAGTGTATTTTCGCGTCCCTGCCGGGAAACCCCATACTTGCGCAAGCCTTAGCTATAGGGCTTGAGAGCGAGAATCACGCTTGGGGTAATCCTGGGAGAATCAAAAATAACATTGCCCAGGCTGCCGATGCTGTCATCCCGATTGGCGGGGAGGTCATCGATCCCGGATATCGTCCGCTTTACAACTTTGCTGGTTGCGAGGTGATGCGTCGCACCGATATTGCCGTCGGGGCATTTTTGATTAACGACGTGGCCATTCTCAAACTTTACAACACCTATTTCCGGCGTACCGAAGCCCGGAGAGAAACCGTGGCTGAATTTCTGGCGGGTGGCTCGCTGCTGGCAAAACTGTTTTTGCATATTGAGGCGAATACGGATTACTGGGTTGATGAAAGTGACAAATTGATAGCTTCCGTTGCCTGAGTACCGCGTTCGCCCAGTACGATAGCTTCAGCGGGTAAGTGGAGTCGACAGTGCGTGGCGCCATTGAGGTTAATGCGCGGCGCGATTACTTCGTGAATGGTCGGCGTCCGGCGGTGTGGCGAGCTGTGGGCAATATACAGCCATGCGGGGATGCGGTCAGTTAAATGGCTGAATTCAAGTTCAATGCGCAGTAGATCGAATATCTCGGTGGTGCGTCCACTGGGAGTCCAAGCCAGCGGTGCGGTACGGTGATCGGGCCGCACGACTGCGACAGGAACGCTGAATTCAAGGTTGATCGTCCCGGCATAACAGCCTGCAACTTCAGGAAATTTTTCACAGATTAAGGGCAGTTGTCGCGCCAGCGTGCCCGTCGCTACCCCTAGCCCAGGGATGATTCTGGCGTTAAGCGACATGCTGTTTTTCGCTTCTGCTGGCAGTGTTAAGAGAGTCTGCAATGCGTTCATTAATGACGTTAGCGAAAAAGTATCCATATTTTTTTTGCCCGTACGACGGAGTGTGTCTGGCTGTTGCTCGCTGTAGATCACTTGTGTAAAAGGTGAGCGAGGCGGCAACCATGGGTTGTGTTGACCTGCAATCAACGGGTAGATCGACACCAGCTTCGCTTTCAGGCCAACAGCCATATGCACAATGGCTGTATCCACACTAACAACTGCCTGCGCGCGGCGAATATAGCCTGCAACCTTTTCGGGTGTTAGCCCGTCGTGCAAGACTGCCACATTATCGCGCGCAACTGCGTTTTCCAGATGCTGTGCGCTGTACAGCGTTGAAGGGCTGCAAAGAATTCCCACGGAATGGCCGGGAAACTCGTCGGTGATAGCTTGTAGAGCTGCGGTTGCACGGGAAGGGGATAGCCCCTTGTCTCTTCGGCTGGCATAAGGATTAAAAAGTATTTGGGGGGAAAGTGCCGCAGGCGGGAGCTCGGCAGGCAACGGAACAATGTACTGGGTGTCGATCACTTTCGCGCCCAGATCCTGCAGAATATATTTGTACTGCTCCACGATATTGAGTGTGTTTGCAGCAAAACCCATTTTACGATTCACACAGCGCAGTGAATCATCAAGGGAATAGATACTCGCCGGGCGGAGTAACCGCATAAAAACGATTTCGGCAGGTTGTAGTCGTCCAACCAGATGAACAACGGCATCGACATTACTTAGTTGGTTCACCAATCTGCGTAGTTCACCAAGCCCTGGATGCGGATTCGTAACGATGACGTCATCCACACCGAAGGTGTTGATATGCATTTCAGCTAACTCGTTAACCGTAAGTACAGTCAATCGGGCATTGAGCTTACGTGATTCGCGAAAAAAGAAAGAAGATACGATGGAGTCGCCCAATTTTGCGTCCCAGCGAAGCAGAAGAATATGCAGTTTTTCGCCGGGGGTTTTCGTGGGCAGAGGTTTGTCCGCCAGCAGGCGAAATATCAACCTGGAAACCGCTTTGCGTAAAATCTGAAAACTTATCATATGCTCACTAGTCTTTTGCTCAGGGGGCCGATCCCGGCCACACGGTTTTTTCAGGGTGATGCGGCGTATGCTAATTAGCCTCAAACTCCATTTAGCTGCCAATTGGGAAGCGCAATAGCAAGCGAGGTGAGCTGAGATTCGGTCAAAGCCATTATAAACAGGACGGAACGACCGGTTTATACCGACCAAAGAACACAAATGCACCTAAATCAATGCTGTTCAATGCCAAGCGCGCGCCTGATGAACGTCTGATCTACATATCCAATCGATCGACTCCAAATGTCCTGAGTATCCCGAAGATACTGGCACAACCCATCCACATCAGCTTGGTCGGAAAATTCCAGCAAATCTACCAGCCGGTGTAACGTCTGAATGGGAATGCCAATCTCCTCCAAGGCACTTACACCTGGCGGAAGATGAAAATTCTCGAACGTCATTTTGACATGCGTGTAATCGACTTTGCTGCGGATACCTCGCTTCAATGCATGGTATTTGACTACATCCTCCATTAAGCTGAGCACCTTAGGTAGGGTGTAACCGAAAGTATTGGTGATGAGCTTCAAATCATTGTTAATGGCGATGGAAAGAGAGCGTTTTTCCTCTTCAGACACCCACTGCCGTGCGCGATCAATCTGGTTTTTCAGATATTCCGAATAGCTTGCAGCGTTTGAATAACAGGCAAGTTTGGCGACCATGACATCAGTAGGATTAACAGGGACTCCATTGCGACTGAACGTAGAGGGAACCAGTCTGGCAATTATCTTTGCAAAGGTCTTGAGGAAGTTTGTTGCAGGAGTCCAGTGAAACACCAGCGAGGCAAATTCGGTGTCGTCCATCATCTCGAACATGCTTTGCAGCACTTCGAGTTGCTCGACACGGAAGTATGAGTGCTTTTTCACAAGTTCGATAGAAACACGCTCGTTTATGAAGACTTCATCAAAGCGATCCTGTGAAAACTCGGACAAGTGGTCTGGTTGAACGCTGGCCAAGAGGTTAATTGGGGTATCAATATCTTGAATACCAAGCGGAATTTCCACCTCTTGATTGAGGCTGTCTTCCGGGATTTCCTCTAGGCAAAAGATTTTGCCGACGAAGTGAACGCCCATGCGCCCGGCGCGCCCTTTGATGTTCCCATGGGTGAATTTGTCAATGCTGCGAGGTCCATCGCGGTTATCGTAGATCACGACGTTTTTGGCGATAGTGTTGACGCCTTCAATGATCGTTGAGGTACAAAGTAAGAAGCGCAGTTTTCCTGCATTGAATTGGTCAGCGGTGTATTGCTGCAGCGCTCTCGGCAGCGCGCCAAAATGCAAGCCGATACCGTTTCTGAGTGCCACCGTGTAATCCCAGTCGGCATCGAACTCTTGGCTGACCCAGTCAATATGAGGACTCGCAGTCAGAGTGCCATGCCCGACCCTGATCAGCTCGCGAGCCACT
>OIES01000919.1_pt1 | contig 12270 bp, 11 predicted proteins | sample 1581811 | NCBI WGS metagenome assembly OIES01 (sample SAMN03281021, study PRJEB24777) | human gut metagenome | isolation source: fecal sample PR177 from 1 month old male Malay infant, vaginal delivered... | reverse complement strand
GTCTACGGCCACGTGCCCATGCTCCTCTCCCGCGACGGGCGGCGGCTCTCCAAGCGGGAGCGTGACCTGGACGTGGGCGCCCTGCAGGAGCGCTGCGGCCCCCGGGAGCTGGCCGGAGGCCTGGCCGCCCTGGCCGGACTGGCCCCCAAAGGGACGAGCTGTGAGCCCAAAGACTTGATATTGAACTTTTCTTGGGCAAATATACACGGATTTGACATTGTAATGGATTTGTAAGCACGGAATTAATAAGTTTACCAAATCTTTACATAAGCGGTACGCAGACTTTACCAGGGGCGTCTTGTAAAGCCTTCCAAATGATGTTATTTTAGCGGTGGGAATTGGTTCGGATGCACGAATTGGAAAAAACGAGCATAGCATCTATCGTGCAAAATGACCGAGACTGAGGGAGGCCGGACCCGACGGGGGACGGCTTCCCGACGCCTCACCGCGCACATTTGAAAGGGAGGGTAATCATGCACGCCTCAAAGCGGAAAGTAGTCCCGCTCCTTCTCCTGGTCATGGCAGTGGCCGGGCTCCTGATGACCACAGCGTTTGCCGAGGGTGAAGTGGCACAGGTCGATTTTGGTATCATCTCTCTGCTTCCCCCCGTCCTGGCCATCGCGCTGGCCCTCATCACCAAAGAGGTCTATACATCCCTGTTCCTGGGCTGCTTCGTGGGCGGCCTGCTGTACGCCCATTTCAACCCCGTCCTGGCCATCACCGTCACCTTCGATACCCTTTGCTCTTCCGTGGGCGGCAACCTGGGCATCGTCGCGTTCCTGGTCATCCTGGGCATCATCGTGGTGCTGATGAACCGCTCCGGCGGGTCCCTGGCCTACGGCAACTGGGCCAAGAAGCGGATCAAGACCAAGCGGGGCGCCCTGCTGGCCACCATGTGCCTGGCCATCGTGCTGGGCGTGGACGACTACTTCAACAACCTGACCACCGGCAACGTCATGCGCCCCGTCACCGACAGCCACAAGATCTCCCGTGCCAAGCTGGCCTATATGTGCGACGCCACCGCGGCCCCCGTGTGCATCATGATGCCCATCTCCTCCTGGGCGGCCGCCGTGTCCGGCGTGGCCGACACCATGGAGGGCGTGTCCGGCCTGCAGCTGTTCCTCAGCGCCATCCCCTGGAACTACTACGCCCTGCTCACCCTGTTCATGCTGGTGGTGCTGGCCTGCTTCGACCTGGACTACGGCCCCATGAAGGTCCATGAGGACAACGCCAAGAAGGGCGACATCTACACCACCCCCGAGCGGCCCTTCGCCAACGCTGACGACAGCAAGAACTCCACCAACGGCAAGGTCACCGACCTGGTGATCCCCGTGATCATCCTCATCATCTTCTGCGTGTCCGGCCTGCTGTACACCGGCGGCCTCTTCGGCGGCGGCGTCAGCGTGATGGACGCCTTCGCCAGCTGCGACGCCCCCACCGGCCTGATGTACGGCTCCTTCGTGGCGCTGGTGCTGATCTTCGTCTTCTACATGGTCTCCCGGACCATGAACTTCCTCCAGTTCACCGACTGCATCGCCGAGGGCTTCAAGATCATGGTGCCCGCCATCCTGATCCTCACCTTCGCCTGGACCATCAGCGACGTGACCAACGGCCTGCTGGGCGCCAAGTACTTCGTGGCCGGGGCCATGGAGAGCGTGGCCGGCAACATGGCCAACCTCCTGCCCGCCGTCATCTTCCTGGTGGCCTGCGGCCTGGGCTTCGCCACCGGCACTTCCTGGGGCACCTTCGGCATCCTGATCCCCATCGTGGTCAGCGTGTTCGGCGCTGGCGACCCCCTGATGATCGTTGGCATCGGCGCCTGCCTGGCCGGCGCTGTCTGCGGCGACCACTGCTCGCCCATCTCCGATACCACCATCCTGGCTTCCACCGGCGCACAGTGCTACCACCTGAACCATGTGAAGACCCAGCTGCCTTACGCCATGACCGTGGCGGCTGTCTCCTTCGTGAACTACCTGCTGGCCGGTGTCATCCACAACGTGGTCATCAACCTGATCATCGCGTTCGTGATGATGTTCGGCGTGCTGATGATCCTCCGCGCCACCATCGGCAAGGGCAGCAAGGCTACCATCGCGGCCAACGCCGCGAAAGCCGCGAAGTAAGATCTGCTCGTAAGCAACGAAACAGCCCGGCGTCCGCAAGGATGCCGGGCTGTTTTTTCATTCCTTCCTTGACTTTTGTCCCTTTTTTGATATACTAAGGAAAGTTATCAGGAAAAAAGGCTGTGAAGGGAAAGAGTACGTGTTTTCCAAGGTGCAGAGAGGGGCCGGTTTGGTGCGAGGCCTCCCGAGGAGACGCGGAACGTGGTCCCGGAGCTTCGGCGCTGAACCCAGAGTAAGCGCGGACGGCAGGCCCCCGTTACGGGCAGAGAGTGTGGACGGCCAAGGCCGCCCAAATTCAGGTGGTACCACGGACAAGATCCGCCCTGAGACCGAGAGGTCTCAGGGCGTTTTTTCGTCTGGAAAGGAGCTGACTATGCCGGAGTTCAAGGATGAGGGGACCATACCCCGCTTCACCTTCCGCACCACGGCCCGGGCCTTCAACCGGGACGCGGACCAGAACATCCTGCTGGGCCGGGTGGTGTCCGTATCGGGAAAGAGCTATCAAGTGATGCTGGCAGGAGTGCTGGCGGGCATCGTGCTGCTGACGGTGCTGACCGTGCTGCTGCTGGTGGGCGGGGGCTATACCGTGGCCCTCATGTGCGCCATGGGCATCTTCCTGCTGGGCTACATGCTCTACCGGGAGAAGACCGAGGGCGAGGTCAAGGCGGCGGTGAAGCAGGCCAAGAAGGCCCACGGGGTCATGCAGACCTCGGAGCTGGAGCGGATCGTCACGGTGGAGTTCCGGGACGAGGGCTGCCGCTGGGCCTGGGGCGAGGGCCGCAAGGACGTGAAATGGTACGACTACGACGATTTTACCCGCCTTTTCGAGACGGAGGACCTGTTCTTCCTGTCCTGCCCCCGGGAGCCGGGCTTCTGCGTGCGCAAGACCGACCTGAGCGGCGGCACGGCCGACGAGTTCCGGGACTGGGTCCAGGAGAAGTGCGGGCGGACCTTCCGCTACTACGAGATCAACGCCCCCAAGTGGCAGGACATGCTGAGATAGGAGGGAGCTATGACCTATTTTGAAGCGCGGAGCCTCTATGACCGGGCGCGGGTCCAGCAGGCTGGTGCGCTGGCCTGGCGGGCGCTGCCCATGACACGGGTGGTGACGTGGGGGATCAGGATATGCGGCATCCTCCTGGCCGGGATGGCCCTGCTCTATGCCGCGGTGCTCAAGCGGCCCGCGGAGGCGGCGATCGATGGGGCCCGCGCCGCCCTCTTCCTCCTTTTGAGCGTTCGTTTGGCGGCGCTGAACGGCTGGCTGGCCTGGGCCGCCGTCCCTAAAGACCGGTTGGAGAACACCATCTCTTTCCGGGAGGAGGGCATCGTGGACCATGACTCCAGAAAGACCACGGTCCGGCCCTACCGGCAGGTGCGGACGCTCTTGGAGACCCGGGACAGCTTCTACGTGCTCCTGGGCTGGGGCAAGTGCCTCCCCATGGGGAAGGCGGACTTCACGGTGGGCGATCCCGGCGGGCTGCAAGGATTCCTGTCCGGCAGGTGCCCAAAACTCAGATATCAGTCTTTTGACATCCAGATAGGAGGAACGACATGAACAAGGAATTACCGAAGGTCTACGAACCCCAAGAGGTGGAAGGCCGCATCTACGAGATGTGGGAGAAGAACGGCTGCTTCCAGGCCCACCGGGACCCCGACAAGAAGCCCTTCACCATCGTGATGCCGCCCCCCAACGTCACCGGGCAGCTCCACATGGGCCACGCCATGGACTCCACCCTCCAGGACATCCTCATCCGCTTCAAGCGGATGCAGGGCTATGCCGCCCTGTGGGTCCCCGGCACAGACCACGCCGGCATCGCCACCCAGATCAAGGTGGAGGAGGCCCTGCGCAACGAGGAGGGCCTGACCCGCTACGACCTGGGCCGGGAGAAATTTTTGGAGCGGGTGTGGGACTGGAAGGAGAAGTACGGCGGGCGCATCGTCCAGCAGCAGAAGAAGCTGGGCGCCTCCTGCGACTGGTCCCGGGCCCGGTTCACCATGGACGACGGGCTCTCCGCCGCCGTCCGCCACGTCTTCGTCAAGCTCTATGACAAGGGCCTGATCTACAAGGGCTCCCGCATCATCAACTGGTGCCCCCACTGCGTCACCGCCCTCTCGGACGCCGAGGTGGAGTACCAGGACAAGCCCGGCAGCTTCTGGCACCTGCGCTACCCCATCAAGGGGGAGGAGGGGCGCTTCGTCATCGTGGCCACCACCCGGCCCGAGACCATGCTGGGCGACACCGGCGTGGCCGTGAACCCCAACGACGACCGCTACAAGGACCTGGTGGGCAAGACCTGCATCCTGCCCCTGGTGGGCCGGGAGATGCCCATCGTGGCCGACGAGTACGTGGACATGGAGTTCGGCACCGGCTGCGTGAAGATGACCCCCGCCCACGACCCCAACGACTTCGAGGTTGGCCTGCGGCATGACCTGGAGTCCATCCGTGTGCTGGACGACGAGGGCAAGGTGGTGGAGGGCTATGGCCGGTACTCCGGCCTGGACCGCTACGAGGCCCGGAAGGCCATCGTCCAGGACCTGGAGGAGGGGGGCTACCTGGTGAAGGTGGAGCCCCACCAGCACAACGTGGGCACCTGCTACCGCTGCCACAGCGACGTGGAGCCCCTGATCTCCGCCCAGTGGTTCGTGAAGATGGAGCCCCTGGCCCAGGAGGCCCTGCGGGTGGTCAACGACGGGGAGGTCAAGTTCGTCCCCGACCGCTTCTCCAAGACCTACACCAACTGGATGGAGAACGTCCACGACTGGTGCATCTCCCGCCAGCTCTGGTGGGGCCACCGCATCCCGGCGTGGTACTGCGACGACTGCGGCAGGATGACCGTCTCCGAGACCGATCCCACCGAGTGCCAGCACTGCCATTCCCAGCACATCCACCAGGAGGAGGACGTGCTGGACACCTGGTTCTCCTCGGCCCTGTGGCCCTTCTCCACATTGGGATGGCCCGAGAAAACAGAGGATCTGGATTATTTCTACCCCACGGATGTTCTGGTGACCGGATACGATATTATCTTCTTCTGGGTTATCCGCATGGTGTTCTCGGGATATGAGCAGACTGGGAAACGCCCCTTCCACACAGTGCTGATCCATGGCCTGGTGAGAGATTCCCAGGGCCGCAAGATGAGCAAATCCCTGGGCAATGGCATCGATCCTCTGGAGGTGATCGACAAGGACGGCGCGGATGCCCTGCGCATGACGCTGATCACGGGAAATGCACCTGGCAATGATATGCGTTTTTACTGGGAGAGGGTGGAGAACAGCCGCAACTTTGCCAACAAGGTATGGAACGCGTCCCGGTTTATTATGATGAACATGCAGAAAGCTCCCCTGGAGGCGGAGGCCGGCGGCATTTCCACAGACAAGCTGACCATGGCGGACCGCTGGATTCTCTCCAAGGCCAACACCCTGGCTGCGGATGTGACGGAGAATCTGGATAAATATGAGCTGGGAATCGCCCTTCAGAAGGTTTATGACTTTATTTGGGAAGAATTTTGCGATTGGTATATTGAAATGGTTAAGCCCAGGCTGTACAATGAAGAGGACACCACAAAGGCTGCTGCCATCTGGACACTGAAGACCGTGCTGATCCAGGCGCTGAAGCTGCTGCACCCCTTCATGCCGTTTATCACTGAGGAAATCTTCTGCAACCTTCAGGAGGAGGAGCAGACAGTTATGATCTCCAAATGGCCGGAATACCAGGAGCAGTGGAGCTTTAAGGCTGAGGAGAAGGCTACGGAGACCATCAAGGAAGCAGTGCGGGCGATCCGCAATGTGCGCACTTCCATGAACGTGCCGCCCAGCAAGAAGGCTACCGTGTATGTGGTATCAGAAGATGAAGAACTGTTATCTGTTTTTGAACACAGCAGAAGCTTTTTTGCCACTCTGGGCTATGCCGGTGAGGTAGTAATCCAGAAGGGCAAGGAGGGCATCGCCTCCGACGCAGTCTCCGCGGTGATTCCAAAAGCGGCCATCTATATGCCGTTTGCGGACCTGGTGGATATTGAGAAGGAGATCGAACGTCTGAAGGGCGAAGAGAAACGTCTGGCAGGGGAACTTGCACGCAGCAACGGGATGCTGAACAATGAGAAATTCATCAGCAGGGCGCCCCAGGATAAGATTGACGCTGAGCGCGCCAAGATGGAGAATTACGCCCAGATGATGGAACAGGTTAAAGCCAGACTGGCCCAGCTGTTAAAATGATAAAACAGGCTGCTCCAAACCATAAAAGGGGGAAGACTGCATATGAACCAAATATCAGAAGAACGTCCGGTGATCCGGGTCTCAACTTTAGGAGGCTTCTCCCTTACCATGGGGGAGAAGTCCCTTGGTGATGATGAAAACCGCTCCAGAAAGGCCTGGAGCCTTCTGAGCTATCTGATTATAAACAGGAAGAAGGAGAACAGCATTGGGGACCTGTTCGGCGCTGTGTGGCCGGAGGAGATCCAGGACAACCCATACGGGGCGCTTAAGACCCTGGTGTTCCGCATCCGGAAGATGCTGGCCACAGCCGGTTTCCCGGCACAGCAGCTGGTTGTGAACCGCAACGGGACCTATTCCTGGAGCGAGGATGCCTGCAGCTGCCTTGTGGATGTGGACCGTTTCGGGGAACTGTGCAGCATTGTGCTGGACCCGGAGCGCAAGATGGCGGACTGTCTGGAGTATGCGATGGAGGCGGTAGGGCTGTACAAAGGGGATTTCCTGCCCAAGGCTTCCGATGAATCCTGGGTGATACCCATCAGCAGCCATTACCACACATTGTATCAGAGAGTGGTATGCCGTACCGCAGAGTACCTGATAGGAGTAAAACGCTTCAAGGACGCCATAGAGCTGTGCCAAAAGGCTATTTTGATCGACCGGTATGAGGAGAGCTTTTATTACCATCTGATTTACGCGTCCCACCTGGACGGGCAGCAGGAGCAGGCAGTGAAGCTGTATCAGGATACCACGGAGCTGTTTTACCGTGAGCGCCTGATGACGCCCTCGGAGAATTTCAAGGAGCTGTACCGGATTGTCAGCCGGAAGGAGCGGCCGGCCCTGGCCAAGCTGGATGCCATCCACGCCGAATTAAATGACTCGGACCTTGGCCAGAGCGGGGCATATCTGTGTGAATACTCCGTATTCAAACGCCTGTTCCAAATCGAGCAGAGAGGCGTGGAGCGCAGCGGGGATTCCATTTACCTGTGTCTGATTACGGTCAGCGACCGCCGCGGGCGGACCTTAAAGCCGGAGATCCAGGCCAGGGCCATGGAGCGCCTGAAACAGTCCATCAAGGATTCGCTGCGTTCCAGCGATGCCTTTGCCAGGTACAGTGTCAGCCAGTACATCCTTCTGCTTCCCACCACTACATATGAGAACGGGGAGCGTGCCATGCGCAGGGTGCTGTCCGGTTTTAACCGGAATTACGTGCGCAAGGATGTGGCTGTGAACTACAGCTTAAGCCCGGTTCTGCCGGGCTAGAGCGCGTCTTATAATTGCTTTCCGCCAGATGTGCGTTACATTTTGCGGAAAGTATCCGGCCAAGGCCGGGGAGATTAGCGGGAGTAGAAATGAGGACAACATGAAACTGAAGAATTCGCTGCTGTTACTGCTGACCGCCACCATCTGGGGCGTGGCATTTGTGGCCCAGAGCGCGGGTATGGACTATGTGGGTCCTTATACCTTTAACTTTGCCAGATGTATCATCGGGGGGCTGGTCTTGATCCCGCTGATTTTTGTGATGGACAAGGGCAGGTCAGCAGAACCAAAAAGAGAAAAAGAGAATACCAAGCTGCTTGCAGCAGGAGGCATATGCTGCGGCGTGGCCCTGTGCCTGGCTTCCAATTTCCAGCAGTTTGGTATCCAGTATACAACTGTTGGGAAGGCAGGTTTTATCACTGCCTGCTATATTGTGATAGTGCCCATCCTGGGCTTGTTTTTCGGGAAGAAATGCAGCCCCTTAATATGGGTGGCTGTTATTTTGTCTGTAGTGGGACTTTACAGGCTGTGCATGACAGGCGGCGGGGAGGGAATCAACCGGGGCGACCTGCTGGTTCTGGTCTGCGCGTTCCTGTTTTCCATCCACATTCTGGTGATTGACTATTTTTCGCCCATGGTGGACGGAGTCAAGATGTCCTGCATACAGTTTTTTGTCAGCGGCCTGCTCTCAGGCATCGCCATGCTGATCTGGGAGAAGCCGGATTTTGGCCAGCTTCTGGCTGCCTGGGCGCCTGTGCTCTACGCAGGCGTCATGTCCTGCGGAGTGGGCTATACGCTGCAGATTGTGGGACAGAAGGGCGTAAACCCCACAGTTGCCTCCCTGATTCTCAGCCTGGAGTCCTGTATCTCCGTGGTGGCCGGCTGGGCAATCCTGGGCCAGAAGATGGATGGGCAGCAGATTCAGGGCTGTGTGATCATGTTTGCGGCCATTATCCTGGCGCAGATTCCTGTGAAAGCAAGGGGGCGCAGCGCTGTTGCGGAGTAGCGGGAGATTCGCTCCGCTCGGCGGATAGCTGGAAAGTCCCCCTCGCTCCGCTCAGCGGATAATAAGAAAGTCCCCTTCGCTCCGCTCAGCGGATAATTGTCGAAGCATGTCGGGAATATCCGGTTGCGCGGCGGTGAAAATTAGGGTAATATGATAAGGGTCTGTTGTACAGACTGGAAAGACAGGTAGATTTATGATGGAAGAGGAAAGTCCCCCTCGCTCCGCTCGGCGGATTGACGTGGAAAGTCCCCCTCGCTCCGCTCCGCGGACCGACGCAGAGGAATATCTGCAAAAGATTCCGATGTGGACCAGAAAAAAGAACTCGCTGGAAGATGTGCGCGCATTTCTGGAAGCCCTGGGCAATCCGGACCGTGACCTGAGAGCCATACACGTGGCCGGGACCAACGGTAAAGGCTCCGTATGCGCCTTTCTCACCTCTGCGCTGGGACAGGCAGGGTACAGGACGGGTACTTTTGTGTCTCCCCATTTAAAAGAGGTTGGGGAGCGTTTCCTCATAGATGGCGTGATGGCGGACCGGGCGTGTTTCCGGAAGAGCTTTGACGCGGTATATGAGGTGAGCCTGAAGCTGGTGGACGCAGGTTACTGCCATCCCTCCTATTTTGAATTTTTGTTTTATATGGCCATGGTAATGTTCCGGGATCAGAAGGTGGAGGCCGCTGTGTTGGAGACAGGCATGGGAGGCCGCCTGGATACAACCAATGTGATCGAGCACCCCATTATCACGGTGATCACCTCCATTGGCCTGGACCATACCCAGTATTTGGGAGATACCATACCGAAGATCGCTTCCGAGAAGGCGGGGATTATTAAACATAAGGTTCCCGTGGTGTACGATGGGGGACAGCCTCTGGCCTCGGCAGTGATTGAAGAATATGCCAAACACATGGAGTCCCCATGTTATCCGGTCCTTGGAGAAGCATTTGACCTCAGGGAACAGGCAGGAGGAATAATGAAAGATCCCTCCGCTCCATTCAGCGGAGCGGTTCAGAATGGTTTCTGGGGGACAGCGCCCATGCTGGACGGCAGGCGGATGGAACTGTACGTGCCCTTTGAGGCCGGCTACCAGGCTGCCAATGCGCTGCTGGCCGTGCGGACCCTGGAGCTATTAAATGGCCTTGGAATGAAGGTCACAGAGGATCAGATCAGGGAGGGAATCGCCGCAGCCAGATGGCCGGGGCGGATGGAGCAGGCCGCGCCGGGAGTATACCTGGACGGAGCCCACAACCCTGATGGGATTCATGCATTTAAAACAGCGGTGCAGGAGATCTGCGCCAGAAGAAATAAACGCCCCAGCCTGCTTTTTGCCGTGGTGTCGGACAAGGCGTACTGCGCCATGGTGGAAGATCTGTGCAGCGGCATGGACTGGACCGCGGTGGGCGTGGTCCGAATCCAAAGCCAGCGGGGGCTGGAGACAGAAGGCCCGGCCCAGGAATTCAGGACTCACGGGGATTGGCCGGTGACCGAGTACAGCAATACAGAGACAGCATTAAATGATATGATGGAAAACGGGCGGGACGGCCTGCTGTTCTGCGCAGGTTCCCTGTATCTTATTGGAGAGCTTAAGGGTGTTTTAGAAGACAGATGAGCGAAAAGGAGCCTAGATACATGATTAATTTTGAAGAAGAGATCGAGCGATTCAAGCCCAGCCTGGATGTGGAAAATGTGGAGGACGCCATTGTCAAAAGCGATCTTACGGATATGACGGACATCATGATGGAACTGATCAAGACAAGGAATGACAACAAGTAGGCGGTGACTATGGATTATCAGAGAAAAAACGCCCAGATTGCCAACAGCTATTACAATCTGGGCCTTGAGAAAGCCAGGATGCGGGATCTGTCCGGAGCGGCCCATTCCCTGAAGGACAGCCTGCATTTTAATAAATATCAGACAGATGCCAGGAATCTGCTGGGCCTGATCTATTACGAGAGCGGGGAAGTGGCCGATGCCCTGGTACAATGGGTGATCAGCCTGAACCTGCAGCCGGAGAATAACCTGGCGGACCACTATCTGGACGAGATCCAGCGTAAGCCGGGTCAGCTGGAGGTGGAGAGCCAGAATGTAAAGACCTTCAACCAGGCCCTGTGGCATGCCCAGAACGGCAGCGACGACCTGGCAATCCTGCAGCTGGCCAGAGTGGTGGAGGCAAGACCCCACTTTGTGTAGGCCCATCTGCTGCTGGCGCTGCTGTATATGGGCAGAGAAGATTACAACAAGGCCGGGCGTTCACTCTATAAGATCCTGCAGATCGACAAGAGCAACCCCAAGGCCCTGTATTACATGTCCATCGTGAAGCAGAATACCGGCAGGGCGGAGGCGGAGAAAAAGCGGATGAACAAGGCATTTTCCCACCGCCAGATGCAGGATGACGACATTATTCTGCCTCCTACCTATAAGGAGAACACAGGACCGGCAACGGTTCTGCACATTATCATCGGTCTGGTCATCGGCCTTGCGGCATTTTACTTCCTGCTGCTTCCGGCCAAGGCCAAGGCGCTGAACAATGCGCACAACCAGGAGATTATCACATACAGCCAGAAGCTCAACAATGCAAACCAGCAGTACAAGGTGCTGAAGAATGACTTCGACACCCTGACAGCGGATGCAGCCCAGGTACAGGCCAGGCTGGACGAGCTGGTCAACGGCAACACCAGCGTCATGGTACAGTACCAGGCTCTGATCGGAATCCTGCAGTCCTATAGGACCGGGGATATGATCACTGCGGCAAAATCCTTTGCGGACACGGATTTCTCGCTGATTACCGACGAGGGCATCCAGGCCATTATCTCCAATATCAGGGAAGATATGACGGCCAATGTTTACGGGGTGTTAGTGACCCGGGGAACCCAGCTCTGGAACGCAGGTGATACGGCCCAGGCCATGGAGTATTACCAGGCCAGCTTAAAGATCAAGCCGGACAACCCTGAAGCAATGTTCCTCATCGGACGTCTGCACCAGATCGCCGGGGATGCGGCCAGCGCCAACGCCATGTTTGACCAGGTGGTGGGCAATTACCCGGATTCCGAGTATGCGGCCAAGGCCCAGAACGCCAGAGGTTATTAGTCATTTAATATTAAAATAGAAAAGACATTACGAAAGAGAGATAACAGCTCTTTTGTGATGTCTTTTTTTATTGAAGCCGGGGAAATACCGGTGGGGCCGGGTTTCACCGCAGATTGCAGTATGAAAAGGAGAGAACGACTATGGAACAGCAGATATTTACCTATGAAGCGTCCGGGCAGACGCTGGTGATCCATCTTCCCAAAGAGATCGATCACCATAATTGCAAAAGCCTGAAATACGAGACGGATCTATTACTGGAGGAGAACTATATTCACCGGATCGTATTCGACTTTTCTAATACCCAGTTTATGGATTCCTCGGGAATCGGAGTGCTGCTGGGGCGGTTTAAGCAGATGAAGGCCAGCGGCGGCACAGTCACCTACTGCGGAGCAGGCACCCAGGTACAGCGGATACTGACTGTGGCGGGAATGGCCAAACTGATCCGCGGGTTTGACGATATAGAATCAGCAATAGAGGGCTAAAATAAGGAGACCAAAAAATAATGGAGGATAAGACAATGGAAACAAAGAAGGAACATCTGCGGATGGAGTTTAGCAGCCTGTCCCAGAACGAGGAATTTGCAAGGGTGGTGAC
>OIES01000911.1_pt1 | contig 12324 bp, 2 predicted proteins | sample 1581811 | NCBI WGS metagenome assembly OIES01 (sample SAMN03281021, study PRJEB24777) | human gut metagenome | isolation source: fecal sample PR177 from 1 month old male Malay infant, vaginal delivered... | reverse complement strand
CAAATATAATGTAAATATAAACTGGAACAACTCATTTTATACTCTTATATATATAATGTATTATATTATATATAATACATCTATAAAGAAAAGCCTTATTTTATGCGGATGTGTAGATAATTCCTCATATCTAGAAAATTCGGTTTATCTTGTTTAGAAATATAAAATTTATTTTAATTATTTCAGGAATTTCTATTTACAATTAGTTTATAAATTGTTATTATATTAATATCTTAATGAATAGTATGTGAACGTGTGTCATAAACCATTCATGAAACAAAAAATGTATGAATAAGGCATTTAGTGTTTTCTTTATAAGAGAGAAAGGGGTTCATAGTTTCTATGAATAAGGTTTTTAAAGTCGTTTATAGCAAATCTAAAGGCTGCTATGTAGTAGTACCTGAAACTGCTAAAAATAATAACGGCAAGAAAAAAGTATTAGCTAGCGTATTGGCTGGCTTGGCTGTAGCTGGTGCTATGGGTGGCATTGCTCCTCTAGAAGCACAAGCAGGTTATGATACTGGTAATAGCCACGTTAATATTTGGGCGGACACTGCTCCAGATGGTAGCAATGGCAAAAATGATGCAGGTCAAAACTCTATCGTTGTAGGGTATCAAAATACAACAGACCACACAGCCGGTAATGATGGCAAGGTAGCGATTGGTGCTAAAAACTCAGCAACTGGCAATTCCGCTATGGTGATGGGTAACCGAAACGTTGCAAACGGTGGTGCAGCTACAGCTATCGGTGCAGGTAATGAAGCAACTGCAGCTACAACACTTGCAGTTGGTAATAAAAATAATGCAAATGCAGAAAATGCGATTGCTATTGGTTCTTATAATAACCAAAACTGGACTTACGGTTCTTGGCAAACTACACCCAAAAAAGCTGGTGCATATTCTACTACTGTAGGTCAATATTCTGATGCATTAGGTAATTTCGCGGTGGCAGTAGGCTACATGAATGAATCTAAGGTTCAGGATACTGTTACTATGGGTCAATTCAATAAAGCTAAAACAATGGGTGGTATCTCCATTGGTAAAAATAACTTGACTGACTCCACAAATGGTGGCAGAAACTTTGCAGCAACTGCAGATGAAAACTCTCAGATCGCTATCGGCCGCGATAATGAAGCAACTCACCTAGATACAATTGCTATCGGTCGTGAAACTAAAGCATCTGGATCTGGTGCTACTGTAATTGGTGCTCGTGCAGAGGCTTCTGGCAATAATGCTATTGCAATTGGTCAAAGTGGCGAAGGTTCTCCTAAAGTAATTGCATCTGGTGTAAACTCTATTGCTATTGGTATGCAATCTCAAGCAGCTGGTGAATCTGCTATCGCTGAAGGCCCTGGCTCTCGCGCGGCTGGCCAATATGGTGTTGCATTGGGACGTAAAGCTAATGCAAGTGCTACGGCTGCAACTGCTTTGGGTAATGAAGCAACTGCTAACATCGCTAATGGTGTAGCTCTTGGTTCCTCTTCTGTAACAACAACAGATAAAGGTGTTGTAGGTTACAACCCATCTGATTTACATAATCGTAAATACACTAACTTACAAGGTAATGTACAAAAAGCTACTACAGCTGCTGTATCCATCGGTAATGGTAGTACATTAACTCGTCAATTGACAGGTCTTGCTGCTGGTACTGCAGATACTGATGCTGTTAACGTAGCTCAATTGAAAAACGTTGGCGTTGCTGTAACTGGTAACACTGGTTCTAGCGATTTCTTGACTGACGGTGGTAAATTAAACGTTCGTGGTGAAGGTCGTGTATCTGTAGCTGCTAGCGATGATGGTGCTAAGGATTCCAAATTAACTTTGAAATTCGACGATACTAACTTGGTAAAAGCTGGTAGAAACGTAACTGTTGATACATCCGTTACTGATGGTAAAACTACTTACACAATCAATGCTGCTGACACAGCTGCTAAATATGACTTCTTAACAAATGCTACAGCTAATGGTGGTAAAGTTGATGGTACTGCAAAACCTGCAACTGTTCAAAGTGGTACAACTGTTAACTACGCAGCTGGTAAGAACTTAACAGTTAAACAAGACATCAACCAATCCATTGGTGAACAAACATATACATACTCTTTAAATAGCGATCTTGGTGGCATTACTTCCATTACTAATAATGGCGGTACTACAATGAACTTTGATGGTGATAAAATCAGCATCACTGGTGGTAACCTAGATCTTGGTGGCAATAACATTACTAACCTTAAATCTGGTGGCGATGTAACTAATAATGCTGCTAATATTGGCGATGTTGTTCGTATTTCTAAAGCAAACGACTTGCATGTAGCTCCTACAGCAGGCACTAACAATAACGTGGCTGAATATACTGTAGATGCTAATAAAAAAGTTACATTAACATACCAAGATGGTAATGGTAAAACTGTAAATGGCCCTAAAGCAGTTATCGACTTGAGCGGTTTGAAAACTGGCGATATGAGCTCCTTCAACGTTAAATCTTCTGCTACAGAAGGTAAGGTTGCACAAGGTTCCGCTGGCGTTCAAGAAATCAAAGACGGCAAAACTGTTGAAATGCAAGCCGGCAAAAACATGACCATCAAACAAACCAACAAAGATGGTAATGCGCAAGTAGAATTTGCATTAAATAAAAATGTTGATTTGACTCCAGATGGTTCTTTAAAAATCGGTGATACAAACATTACAGATAATGGTTTGACTATCAATGGTGGCCCTTCCATTACGAAAACTGGTATCAACGCTGGCGATTTGAATATTACAAATGTAAAAGCTGGTGTAAACGATAATGATGCTGTTAATGTTAGCCAATTGAAACAAGTTCGTGCTGACGAACGTCATATCAAACCAGGTGAATACGCAGTTGATAATAACGGCAAAGTAACAATGACTTACCTTGATGGCAACAACAAAGACGTTCCTAACGAAACTGCTGTTATCACAGGTATTGCTAAACAAGATCTTTCCAACATCAACAATGGTGGTAAGACTGTAATCAAAAACCTTGCTAAAGAAGCTATCGACATGGAAAACGGTAAGAACACAACTGCTTCTCACCGTGACGTAAATGGCGTTAAAACTTTCAAAGTAGACGTTGAAGGTGATTTAACTGACATTACATCCATCACAAACAAAGATGGCGACGGCAAAGTTGTATTCGGTGGTAACCAAACTGTAAACGTAGCAGGCGATCACAACATTAACTTGAATGCTAAAGTTGGTGACATCACTGGTTTAACTAACGTAACTTTGGATGCTCCTGACTTCGCTAAAAAAGGTCGTGCTGCAACTGAAGAACAATTGAACATCGTTAACAACGGTTTCAATAACACAGTTGGTTTGACTGGTAACACAGGCGCTACTGAATTACAAAAATTGAACAAACAAGGTGGCTTGAGTTTCGGCGTAGTTGGTGCTAACAATGGTGAGTACATTAAAACAACTGCTTCTGGTTCCAATGTAGTAGCTGACTTGTCCGACAGCGCTAAAAACAAATTGAACAGCACTGTTGTAGTAGAAGGTAAAAATGCTGCGAAAGTAACAAGCAATGTAATTCAAAATGCAGATGGCAGCACAAAAACTGTATATACTGTAGATGTTAACAACGTAAAACCTACTGCAGCTTCTACTGAAAAAGTACAAGCTAAAGCAGACGTAGCTGGTTCTAGCGACAAAAACATCGCAAAAGTATCCCCTAAAGCAGGCGATCAATTCGGTGAAGCTGGTGCAACTTACGAAGTAAACGTATCCCGTAACGACGTAAAAGACGCAGCTCGTGAAGCAGTAACTGTAAATACTACAAATACAACTAACAACCCTATCACTGTTACACCTGTACAAGATGAAGCAAATCATAACACAAATTACCAAGTAACATTTGATGGCGAAAAAGCTGCTAAACAAATTCCTTTGACATACAAAGCGAATGGCACAAACGAACAAAAAGTTACATTGGATAAAGGTTTGAACTTCACAAACGGTAGAAATACAACAGCTTCCGTAGATGCTGAAGGCGTTGTTAAATACGATGTGAACAAAGATTTAGTAGACATCCATTCCATTTCCAACACTACAAATGGTCCAAAAATGGAATTCGGTCCTAACTCCATCAATGTTACTGGTGGCCCTATCAACATGGGTGACCTAAACATCACTAACCTTAAATCTGGTGGCGATGTAAATAATAATGCAGCTAACATTGGCGATGTAAAACGTATTTCTAAAGCTAACGACTTGCACATTGCTCCAACATCCTCTGATCGTCAAGGTGAAACTACTACATCTTACGCTTACGATGCAGCAAGCAAATCCGTAACATTGAAATACAACGATGGTAACGGTGCTACACAATCTGGTACAGTTGCGAAAATCGACTTGTCCGGTTTGGCTGATCAAATCAAAGACGGTTACTCCTTCTCCACTGACGCTAAAGGCAATGTAGTTGGTAACCATGCTGTTACACCTGTAGCAAATGGTAAAACTGTTTCTTATGCAGCAGGTAAAAACTTAACTGTTGCTCAAAATATTGATAATGCAACTGGTGAACATACTTACACATATGCATTGTCCAATGATGTTGATTTAACACCAAATGGTTCCTTGAAAATTGGTGACACTATTCTTAACAATGGTGGCTTAACAATTACAGGTGGCCCATCCGTAACTAAAACTGGTATCAACGCTGGTAACTTGAACATTACTAATGTGAAAGCAGGCGTAAACGATACTGATGCAGTTAACGTAAAACAATTGAAAGATGCTCGTACAGTAGTAACTTCCAACGATAACTCCGTAACAGTTAACAAAACTGAAAACGGCAACCAAGTTACTTATGACTTGCATGTAGCTCCAGGTGCTGCACAATCCGTATGGAATGTGAAATCCACTGGTAATACAACTACTGACTCCGAAGCAGCTGCAAAAACTATCACTGATGGTAAAACAGTTGAAATGGCAGCAGGTAAAAACTTGACTGTTAAACAAACTAGCAACAACGACGGTGCTAAAGTTGAATTCGGTTTAGCTGGTGACTTGACTAACATCAAGACTATTAAAAACGAAGGCCCTGCTACTTTCACAATCGGCGGCAACGAATTCAAATTCGATGGCGGCAATGTGAACATGGGTGATAACAACATCACTAACCTTAAATCTGGCGGCGATGTGATCAATAACGCTGCTAACATTGGCGATGTTAAACGTATCTCCAAAGCTAACGACATTCATGTCAAAGACAAAACATATACAGTGAACGCTGATAAAACAGTTACATTGGAATATGTTGATGGCAATGATAATACAGTGAACAAAACAGCTAAGATCGACTTGAGCAACTTGCCTACAGGCGATAAAGCTGCTGTTGAAAGCGTAGTTAAAAAATCTGCTGCTGCAGGCGACACTAACATCGCTGACATCACTGTGGCTGACGGCAAACAAACTGGTGATGCAAATGCTAAATACGAAGTAAATGTTTCCCGTAATGCTGTTAAAGATGCAGCTCGTGAAGCAGTGACTGTAAATACTACGAACACTACTAACAATCCAATCACTGTTACACCTGTTAAAGATGAAACAAACCATAATACAACTTATACAGTAACATTTGATGGCGATAAAGCGGCTAAACAAATTCCTTTGACATACAAAGCGAATGGCTCTAACGACCAAAAAGTTACATTGGATAAAGGATTGAACTTCACTAATGGTTCCAACACAACAGCTTCCGTAGCTGCTGATGGCGTAGTCAAATACGATCTTAACAACAACGTAAACTTGACTCCATCTGGTTCCTTAACTATTGGTGATACTGTTGTTAACAACGGTGGCTTAACTATTTCCGGTGGTCCATCTGTTCTTAAAACTGGTATTAATGCTGGTAACTTGAATATCACTAATGTGAAAGCTGGCGTAAACGATACTGATGCGGTTAACGTTAAACAGTTGAAAGATTCTCGTACAGTAGTAACTTCCAACGATAATTCCGTAACAGTTAACAAAACTGAAAACGGCAACCAAGTTACTTACGACTTACATGTAGCTCCAGGTGCTGCACAATCCGTATGGAATGTGAAATCCACTGGTAATACAACTGCTGATTCCGAAACTACTGCAAAAACTATCTCCGATGGTAAAACAGTTGAAATGGCAGCAGGTAAAAACTTGACTGTAAAACAAACTAGCAACAACGACGGCGCTAAAGTTGAATTCGACTTGGCTAACGATATCAAGATTGGTAATGATGGCAAAGACGGTAAAGATGGCGTTGACGGCAAAATCGGCGTAAACGGTAAAGACGGCTCTGCTGTTGTGATCAACGGTAAAGACGGTTCTATCGGCTTGAATGGTAAAGACGGTAAAGATGGTCTTACTATTAAAGGCGCTAACGGTCAAGACGGCGTAGACGGTAAAAATGGTACTAACGGTATCACTCGTATCGTATACGAAGATAAAAACAACAACAAACACGAAGTGGCTACTACTGATGATGGCTTGAAATTCACTGGTAATAACATTGACGTTGTAAATAAAAACAAATTGAACAGCCTTGTTAAAGTTCAAGGTGAAGGCGTAGATAAAACAACTTCTGCATCCTTCAAGAGCGCTTCTGGTAACATCAACGTAAAAGCTGATGGTACTGATACTCTCGAAGTTCAATTGAACAAAGATTTGAAAAATATCACTACCATTAAGAATGATGGCCCTGCAACTATGACAATTGGCGGCAACGAATTCAAATTCGATGGCGGCAACGTGAACATGGGTGGCAACAACATCACTAACCTTAAATCTGGTGGCGATGTAATCGATAACGCTGCTAACATTGGCGACGTAACTCGTATTTCTAAAGCTAACGATTTACACATTGCACCAACTCAATCTAACCGTGCAGGTGAAACTACTACATCTTACTCCTATGATGCAGCAGACAAATCCGTTACATTGAAATACAACGATGGCAATGGTGCTAACCAAGCTGGTACAATCGCGAAAATCGACTTGTCTGGTTTGGCAGATCAAATCAAAGATGGCTACTCCTTCTCCACAGATGCGAAAGGCAATGTAGTTGGTAACCACGCTGTAACAGCAGTAGGCAACGGTAAAACTGTATCCTACGCAGCAGGCGATAATTTGACAATTACTCAAAATATCGATAATGCAACTGGTGAACAAACTTATACATATGCATTGTCTAATGACATCAAAGTTGGTAACGACGGTAAAGATGGCAAAGACGGTGTTGATGGTAAAATCGGCGTAAACGGTAAAGATGGTTCCGCTGTTGTAATCAACGGTAAAGATGGTTCCATCGGCTTAAATGGTAAAGACGGTAAAGATGGTCTTACTATGAAAGCTAAAGATGGTCAACCTGGTGTAAACGGTAAAGATGGTATCACTCGTATCGTATACGAAGATAACAGCAAGAATACACACGAAGTGGCTACATTGGATGATGGCATGAAATATGCTGGCGACGATGCACAAGGTACTGATAAATCCAAAGTTATCGCTAAGAAATTGAACGAAACTATGGACGTTATTGGTGGTGCAGATAAGTCCAAATTGACTGACAACAACATCGGCGTGAACAACGTAGATGGCAAATTGAAAGTTCAATTATCCAAAGAAGTTGATTTGACTCCATCCGGTTCCTTAACAATTGGCGACACTAAGATCACTGATGGTGGTTTGGTAATCAACAATGGTCCTTCTATCACTAAAGGTGGCATCAATGCTGGTGACTTGAACATTACTAATGTGAAAGCTGGCGTAAATGACACTGATGCAGTTAACGTAAAACAATTGAGATCCGCTAAAACAGAAGTTAAAGCTGGTGACAATGTAACAGTTGATAAAACAATTGGTGCTGATGGTCAAAACATTTACACAGTAAATGCAAAAGCTACTAACCTTGGCGATGCTGAACTTAACTACACAGCTAACGGCGGTGCTAAACAAAAAGTTAAATTGTCTGAAGGCTTGAACTTCGTTGACGGTAACTACACTAAAGCTTCCGTTGATGCAAACGGTGTTGTTAAATACGACGTAACACTTGGTAAAGTGAAAGACGGCGTTGACGGCAAACCAGGCGTTGATGGTGACAATGGTATCGCAACAGTTAAAACTGTAGTAGATACAATCAACAACTCCGGTTGGAAAGGTGATGTTACTGGTAACACAGTAGGTAATCACAGTGCTACAATCGTTAAACCTGGCACAATTGTAAACTTCGGTGCAGGTAAAAACTTAACTGTTGAACAAATCGTTGATGCTGTAACTGGCAACCACACTTACAACTATGCATTGTCCGACGATATCAAAGTTGGTAATGACGGTAAAGATGGTAAACCAGGTGTTGACGGTAAGATCGGTGTAAACGGTAAAGACGGTTCTGCTGTTGTAATCAACGGTAAAGACGGCTCTATCGGCTTGAATGGTAAAGACGGTAAAGATGGTCTTACTATCCGCGGTGCTAACGGTCAAGACGGTGTAAATGGTACAAATGGTACTAACGGTATCACTCGTATCGTTTACGAAGATAGCAACAACAATAAACACGAAGTTGCTACTACTGATGACGGCTTGAAATTCACTGGTAACAATGAAAGCGTTGTAAACAAAAACAAACTTAACTCCACAGTTAAGGTTAAAGGTGAAGGCGTTACTGAAGAGCAAGAAAAAACATTCGAATCTGCTGCAGGTAACATCGCTGTAACTGCTGATGGTCACGATACTTTGAACATTCGCTTGAATAAAAACATCAAAGGCATCGACTCTATCCAAACTAAGGAAATCCACTTAGGTACACCTGATAACTACACAACAATTAAGAAAGATGGGGACCGCATTAAATACGGCGACAAAACATTCGCTAACACTGACGATATCTGGACAATCCAAGCTAACGGCACAGATGTTCCAGCTAACGGCGGTAAAGTAAATGTTAAAGGTGCTGACGGTATCACAGTATCCAAATCTGCTAATGGCGAAATGACAATTAGTGGTGCTGGTCTTGGTACAATGAGTAGCTTCAACGTTAAATCCTCTGGTAATACTACAGCTGATTCTGAAACAGCAGCTAAGAAAATCACAGATGGTAAAACTGTTGAATTCTCCGGCGGTAAAAACCTTACTGTAAAACAAACTAGCGACGAAAACGGCGCTAAAGTAGAATATGCATTGAGCAACAATGTAAATCTTACTAACGAAGGTTCCTTAACAGTTGGCGATACTAAGATCACTGATGGTGGCTTAGTAATCAACAATGGCCCATCCGTAACTAAAGACGGTATCAACGCTGGTAATAAACAAATTACTAACGTACAAGACGGTGTAAACGATACTGATGCGGTTAACGTACGTCAATTGAAAGAAGCTAAAACTAACCTTACTGACGGTCAAAACACTAAAGTGACTGGTGACGGTTCTAAAAACAACCCTTACAAAGTTAATGTTGAAGGCGATTTGAACAAAATTACTTCCATCACTAACAAAGAAGGCGACGGTAAATTAGAATTCAAAGGTGACCAAGTAGTTAACGTAGCTGGCGACAACACAATCAAGCTTGATGGTAAAACTGGTGACATCACTGGCTTAACTAACAAAACACTTGATTCTGCTGACTTCGCAACTAAAGGTCGTGCAGCAACTGAAGAACAATTGAAACTTGTTCAACAAGAAGCAGCTAAAAAATCTACTGAAAAAGTACAAGCTAAAGCTGATGCTAATAACATCGCTAAAGTAGCTCCTAAAGCTGGCGATACATTCGGTGCAGCTGGTGCAACATACGAAGTATCTGTAGATAAAAACGACGTGAAAGATGCAGCTCGTGAAGCAGTTACTGTAACAGGTGACAACAAAGCAATCACTGTAGATGTTCAACCAAATGCTACTAACCATACAACTAACTACCAAGTTAACTTCAATGGTAAGGAAGCAGCTAAACAAATTCCATTGACTTACAAAGAAAATGGTGGCAACGCTAGAACAGTAATGTTATCTGAAGGTTTAGACTTCTCCAACGGTGTGAATACTACTGCTCACACTGATGCGAACGGTAAAGTATCCTTCGATGTGAAAGGCGACCTCACTAACATCACTTCCATTTCCAATAACTCCAATGGTCCTAAAGTATCCTTCGGTGGCGATACTGTAAATATCACTGGTGGCAACCTCAACATGGGTGGTAACAAAATCACTAATGTTCAAAAAGGCACTAATGATACAGATGCAGTAAACGTTAAACAATTGAAAGATTCCCGTACTACATTGACATCTGATGATCATTCCGTAGTATTGAAGAAAACTGAATCTGCTGACGGCGGCTTAAACTATGACCTTTCCGTAAAAGGCGCAGTTGACCCTCGCGTTGATCAATTGAACGAAGAAATCGGCCGTGTAGGTGCTCAAGGTGCAGCATTGTCCGCATTGAAACCTATGCAATACGATCCATTGGAACCAACTCAAATCATGGCTGGTTATGGTAACTACCGTGGTAACTCCGCGATTGCAGTGGGCGTAGCTCATTACAAAAATGAATCCACAATGTTCCATGGCGGCTTATCCTGGGCTGGCGGCTCTAGCCATATGATGGCAAACGCTGGTGTAACTTGGAAAGTTGGTAACAGAGATGCTGAAGCAGCTGTAGCAGACCGCTACCGCAAAGGCCCTATCAGTTCTGCATACGCAGTTCAAACTGAAATGGCTGCAATGAAAGCTCAAAATGCCGGATTAAAAGGTGAAGTATCCGACTTGAAATATGAAAACGAACAAATTAAAGCTCAAAACGCTGGTCTACAAAGTGAAGTAGAAGTATTGAAAGCTCAAATGGCTGCAATGATGGCGAAAATGGGTATGTAATTAGTTACACTTTCAGAAAACTTTCAAAAAAACTAGGAATCTAATCCTAGGTATGGATATGACTGGTAAGGGTTCCCTCGGGAGCCCTCATCCAGCACATTAATTCGACTATGAAAAGAGGAATAGATATGAAAAAATCTACAATGCTTGCTTTCACAGCAGCAGTTTTATTGAGCGCAGCATCCTTCACTGGTCACGCAGCAAGCGCTCCAACATATGATGACAACTTGATCTTACCTAACCCTGCATCCGCACCTGGTTTGAGCAATGTTGTATTGGTACCTGTGGCTAGTCCACAAGTAGTACAATCTCTTCATGATTATGTGAAAGCATGGGAAAATGCGGAACAAAAAATCGCCTTAGCAGAAGCTAAACGCGACAATCATGAACAATTGACTAAAGCTGATAAAAAATGGTTACATTCCAAAGATAAACATAACTATGCTGATTACTTCCGTACGCATTCCATTGGCCGCGTACACGGTTTTGAAACAGCTTTAAATTGGAACGGTGAAAACCGCAACAAAAACGAATACGAATACTTTGAAACACCAAAATACAATGAAAAAGATGGCTTCGTAAACAGCTATGGCTTCAATGTATTGCGTGGCATGGTAGATCGTGTTAACGAAGTTGTACAAAAACAAAAACAAGTTGGTGGTCCTATGAATGACGACGAAGCACAAGCATTAGAAGATGCAATCTTGGATATCCTTGCTCAAGAGCAAGAACATGTATCTAACGAAGAACTTCGTCACTACATGAACGAAACAATTTGGTTCGCTGCTAAACAAACAGTTAAAAATAAAGCAAGCGAAGAACCAACTGCTGCTGATGAGCACGTAGTAGACCTTCGCAAAGCTATCAACGAACCAATGGGTAGCAATGACTACAACAAAGTTGATTTACGTAGTGCAATCCAACAATAATTGGTATCTATAGTGATGTAGATATTAAAGCCTTGTCTTCTCTCGTTTAAAGGCTTAGTTGATCTCTAATACATACTGATGATATACGTGTATCCCTTACATGCACGTGTATCTACAATGACACAATGGCCCTTATAATGAGTTTGTGAGGGCCCCCGTACCCTGGACCCCCGACTAGGGAACACAAATCCTTATTAAACAACGCCATCCTATTGGATGGCGTTGTTTTTATTTATATATACTATATAATGACAAAATTATGCTAATGATACATGTAGCTTAAGAGGTGAATAATAAAAGAGGCTGAATGCGAATGACTACCTATAAAGAATAACGGTAGAGATGTAGTGGTAATAGAGTATATACTGTCTCTTATACACATCTGACGCTGCCGACGAGCGATCTAGTGTAGATCTCGGTGGTCGCCGTATCATTAAAAAAAAAAAAAATAATTACATAACATGCCTACCGACACATTAACAAGAAAAATGATGATGTGAGGAGCGACACGCATCAGACGCCCATCTGTCCACTAGAGACG
>OIES01000910.1_pt1 | contig 12333 bp, 12 predicted proteins | sample 1581811 | NCBI WGS metagenome assembly OIES01 (sample SAMN03281021, study PRJEB24777) | human gut metagenome | isolation source: fecal sample PR177 from 1 month old male Malay infant, vaginal delivered... | reverse complement strand
GTGGCTGAAGGGGAAAAAATTCCGCGCAAGCGCGGGCCGGGGATCACCAAGTCCGATGTTCGGGTGATTAACAAAACCGATCACGCGCCGTACGTCGGGGCCGCGTTGGAGGTGATGGAGCGCGACACCAACCGCATGCGCGGCGAGCGTCCGTGGACCTTTACCAACCTGAAAGCGGGAGACGGTCTGGGGACGATTATTGCGTTTCTGGAAGAGAAAGGGATGCTGCGGGTGTAGTGCGGGTTATTGCCGGGTGGCGGCTTCGCCTGACCCGGCCTACGGTTTTGTAGGCCCGGTAAGCGCAGCGCCACCGGGCAAAAAAACTCACGCCTCAGGCAGTTCCGCCAGCGGCCAGCGCGGACGCACGGACACGCTCAGGTCAGACGTTGCGCCAGCGTTCAGGCGCACCATACCGGCGTAGGCAATCATCGCCCCGTTATCGGTACAGAATTCGGGACGGGCGTAGAACACTTCCCCACGACGCTTTTGCATCATCTCGGCGAGCTTCGCGCGCAGCGTGCGGTTGGCGCTGACGCCGCCCGCCATCACCAGACGCTTGAAGCCGGTCTGATCCAGCGCGCGCTTGCACTTGATCATCAGCGTATCCACCACCGCATCTTCAAACGCGCGGGCGATATCGGCGCGGGTCTGCTCGCTGTCGTCGTTATTGCGGATCGTGTTGGCCGCGAAGGTTTTCAGCCCGGAGAAGCTGAAGTCCAGCCCCGGACGGTCGGTCATCGGACGCGGGAAGACAAAGCGCCCTTCCGTTCCCTGCGCCGCCATTTTGGACAGCATCGGGCCGCCTGGGTAATCCAGCCCCAGCAGCTTGGCGGTTTTGTCGAACGCTTCACCGGCAGCGTCGTCGATTGACTCGCCCAGCAGCTCGTACTTGCCAATGCCCGTGACGCTAATCAGCTGTGTATGGCCGCCGGAGACCAGCAGCGCCACAAACGGGAATTCAGGCGGATTCTCTTCCAGCATCGGTGCCAGAAGGTGCCCTTCCATATGGTGAACCGGGATGGCCGGCACATCCCACGCGAAGGCCAGCGAACGGCCAACCGTCGCGCCAACCAGCAGCGCGCCGACCAGACCCGGCCCCGCGGTGTAGGCCACGGCATCAATATCGGTTGAACTCAACCCGGCCTCTTTCAGCGCCGCCTGAATCAGGGGAACCGTTTTACGCACGTGGTCACGAGAGGCCAATTCAGGCACGACGCCGCCGTAGTCAGCGTGCAATTTCACCTGACTATACAGTTGGTTGGCCAGAAGCCCTTTTTCGTCGTCGTAAATGGCGATGCCGGTTTCATCGCAGGATGTTTCAATACCCAGTACACGCATGACTTGTTTTACCTCGTTTCAATACCGCGCAGTGTAGAGCCTGGGCGGGTTGATGTAAAACTTTGTTCGCCCCAGGAAGAAGGCTCGTGTATACTCCTCACCCTTATTAAAGTCCCTTTCAAAATCGCATCGGTGCTTTACAAAGCAGCAGCATTTGCAGTAAAATTCCGCACCATTTTGAAATAAGCTGGCGTTGATGCCAGCGGCAAACCGAATTTATTAAAGGTGAGAGTTACATGCCGGTAATTAAAGTACGTGAAAACGAGCCGTTCGACGTAGCACTGCGTCGCTTCAAACGTTCATGCGAGAAAGCAGGTGTTCTGGCTGAAGTTCGTCGTCGTGAGTTTTATGAAAAACCAACGACCGAACGTAAGCGCGCTAAAGCTTCCGCTGTGAAACGTCACGCGAAGAAACTGGCTCGCGAAAACGCACGCCGTACTCGTCTGTACTAATTGGTTGAGGGCCTCAGCCCTCAATTGACAGACAGAGTAGTAGTCGTAAGGCCGTGCTTCCGGAAGGAATGCGCGGCTTGTTTTCGTTTATAAGTCGCTTAAATTTTGGGGCATATGGCCGGAAGAATCCCACGCGTTTTCATCAATGACCTGCTCGCCAGAACCGACATCGTCGATCTCATCGACGCGCGGGTAAAGCTGAAGAAGCAGGGCAAGAATTACCATGCGTGCTGTCCGTTCCATAACGAAAAAACCCCCTCCTTCACCGTAAACGGTGAAAAGCAGTTTTACCATTGCTTCGGCTGTGGTGCTCACGGTAATGCCGTTGATTTTTTAATGAACTACGACAAGCTCGAGTTCGTTGAAACCGTCGAAGAGCTGGCGGCAATGCATAACCTTGAAGTGCCGTATGAAGCTGGCAGTGGGCCAAGTCAGATCGAGCGCCATCAACGGCAAACGCTGTATCAACTGATGGATGGCCTGAATTCGTTTTACCAACAGTCTCTTAAGCACTCTGCGGCTGAACCTGCGCGTCAGTATCTGAACAAGCGCGGACTGAGCGACGATGTCATTGCGCGTTTCGCTATTGGCTACGCCCCGCCCGGCTGGGACAACGTGTTAAAGCGTTTTGGCGGCAATAGCGAAGATCGTAAGTCTCTCATCGATGCAGGCATGCTGGTCACCAACGACCAGGGACGAAGCTACGACCGCTTCCGCGAACGGGTAATGTTCCCAATCCGCGACAAGCGAGGCCGGGTAATTGGTTTTGGTGGTCGCGTGCTGGGTGATGCCCTGCCGAAGTACCTCAACTCCCCGGAAACCGATATTTTCCATAAGGGCCGCCAGCTTTACGGCCTTTATGAGGCGCAGCAGGATAACGCGGAACCACCGCGTCTTCTGGTCGTCGAAGGCTATATGGACGTCGTTGCGCTGGCGCAGTACGACATTAACTACGCGGTTGCGTCGTTAGGAACGTCCACGACGGCGGATCACATCCAGCTGCTGTTCCGCGTGACCAACAACGTGATTTGTTGTTACGACGGAGACCGCGCCGGACGCGATGCCGCCTGGCGCGCGCTGGAAACCGCGCTACCCTATATGACCGACGGGCGTCAGTTGCGCTTTATGTTCCTGCCCGACGGTGAAGACCCGGATACGCTGGTGCGTAAAGAGGGCAAAGCAGCATTTGAAGCGCGGATGGAGCAGGCACAGCCACTCTCCACGTTTTTGTTTAACAGCCTGATGCCACAGGTTGATTTGAGTACCCCTGACGGGCGCGCGCAGCTCAGCACGCTGGCGCTGCCGTTAATCAGTCAGGTGCCCGGCGAAACGCTGCGCATCTATCTGCGTCAGGAGCTAGGCAACAAGCTCGGCATTCTGGATGACAGCCAGCTTGAACGTTTAATGCCTAAACAGGCTGAAAACGGTGCGGTTCGCCCCGCGCCTCAGCTAAAACGCACAACCATGCGTATACTGATAGGGTTACTGGTACAAAACCCCGAGCTGGCGCCACAGGTGCCGTCGCTGGCGGGTTTGAACCAGGAAAAATTGCCCGGGCTTGGCTTATTTTCAGAACTGGTCAACACCTGTTTGTCTCAGCCAGGTCTGACCACCGGACAACTTTTAGAGCATTATCGCGGCACAAAAGAGGCCGCAACCCTTGAAAAATTGTCGATGTGGGACGATATAGCAGATAAGGACATTGCAGAAAAAACGTTCACCGACTCACTCAACCATATGTTTGATTCGATGCTTGAGCTGCGCCAGGAAGAGTTGATAGCTCGCGAGCGCACACACGGTTTGAGCAGCGAAGAACGCCGGGAGCTCTGGATGATTAACCAGGAACTGGCGAAGAAATAAATAAATTTAACGGCTTAAGTGCCGAATATCGATCGGGAAGCCCCCGGCAGCCGCACTGAGAGGCAGCGGCAAAAATATAAGTACGCCCTCGCTTTAAAGGTTGGCAGCCCCATCGCCGACACCAATCAAACGAATTAAGTGTGGATACCGTCTTATGGAGCAAAACCCGCAGTCACAGCTGAAACTTCTTGTCCAACGTGGTAAGGAGCAAGGCTATCTGACCTATGCCGAGGTCAATGACCATCTGCCGGAAGATATCGTCGATTCAGATCAAATCGAAGACATCATCCAAATGATCAATGACATGGGCATTCAGGTGATGGAAGAAGCACCGGATGCCGATGATCTGTTGCTGGCTGAAACCTCCAACAACACTGACGAAGATGCGGAAGAAGCTGCTGCACAGGTACTGTCCAGCGTGGAATCTGAAATCGGGCGTACCACTGACCCGGTCCGCATGTACATGCGCGAAATGGGTACCGTTGAACTGTTGACCCGCGAAGGCGAAATTGACATCGCAAAACGCATCGAAGACGGGATCAACCAGGTTCAGTGCTCTGTTGCTGAGTACCCGGAAGCGATCACCTATCTGCTGGAGCAGTACGATCGCGTTGAAGCGGAAGAAGCGCGCCTGTCTGACCTGATCACCGGTTTTGTCGACCCGAACGCTGAAGAAGATATGGCACCTACCGCCACTCACGTCGGTTCTGAACTGTCTCAGGAAGAGATGGATGATGACGAAGACGAAGATGAGGAAGAGAGCGACGACGACAGCGCCGATGATGACAACAGCATCGACCCGGAACTGGCGCGCGAGAAGTTTGCCGAGCTGCGTACTCAGTACGAAGTGACGCGTGACACCATCAAAGCGAAAGGCCGCAGCCACGCAGCCGCTCAGGAAGAGATCCTGAAACTGTCTGAAGTGTTCAAACAGTTCCGCCTGGTGCCAAAACAGTTCGACTACCTGGTGAACAGCATGCGCGTGATGATGGATCGCGTACGTACCCAGGAACGCATCATCATGAAGCTGTGCGTTGAGCAGTGCAAAATGCCGAAGAAGAACTTCATCACCCTCTTCACCGGCAACGAAACCAGCGAAACCTGGTTCAACGCGGCTATTGCGATGAACAAGCCGTGGTCTGAAAAACTGCACGACGTGAAAGAAGACGTGTATCGCGGCCTGCAGAAGCTGCAGCAGATTGAAGAAGAGACCGGCCTGACCATCGAGCAGGTTAAAGATATCAACCGTCGCATGTCCATCGGTGAAGCGAAAGCCCGCCGTGCGAAGAAAGAGATGGTTGAAGCGAACCTGCGTCTGGTTATCTCTATCGCCAAGAAATACACCAACCGCGGTCTGCAGTTCCTGGATCTGATTCAGGAAGGCAACATCGGTCTGATGAAAGCGGTAGACAAGTTTGAATACCGTCGTGGTTACAAGTTCTCCACCTACGCAACCTGGTGGATCCGTCAGGCTATCACCCGCTCTATCGCGGATCAGGCGCGCACCATCCGTATTCCGGTGCATATGATTGAGACCATCAACAAGCTCAACCGTATTTCCCGCCAGATGCTGCAGGAGATGGGTCGCGAGCCGACGCCGGAAGAGCTGGCCGAGCGCATGCTGATGCCGGAAGACAAGATCCGTAAAGTGCTGAAGATCGCCAAAGAGCCAATCTCCATGGAAACACCAATCGGTGATGATGAAGATTCGCATCTGGGTGATTTCATCGAGGATACCACCCTCGAGCTGCCGCTGGACTCTGCCACCACCGAGAGCCTGCGTGCCGCAACGCACGATGTTCTGGCTGGCCTGACCGCCCGTGAAGCGAAAGTGCTGCGTATGCGTTTCGGTATCGATATGAACACCGACCACACGCTGGAAGAAGTGGGTAAACAGTTCGACGTTACCCGCGAACGTATCCGTCAGATCGAAGCGAAGGCGCTGCGTAAGCTGCGTCACCCAAGCCGCTCTGAAGTGCTGCGTAGCTTCCTGGACGACTAATCTGTTCTGACAGTGAAAAAGCTCCCCTCGGGGAGCTTTTTTTATTGCCTCGACCTGTGGGAAAGGGTCAGGGTGAGGGCATCAGGCCGTAGAGGTCCCTAAAGCCCCCGCACCATCAGCGCCTCATCCAGCTCTCTGTAGGCCTCCACCAGCTTGTCCAGCGTCGCCCTGTTGAGCCCGCTCGGGTTCGGCAACACCCACACCTGCGTAACGCCAATCATGATGCTCTGCTTACCCCACTTAGCCCCACGCTGGCTGAATGCCTGCTCGTAGGCCTGCTTGCCGAGGATCGCCAGTGCGGCCGGCTGGTAGTCTTCAATCTTCTTCACCAGCTCCCGCCCGCCGCTGCGCAGCTCATGCAGGTTGACCTCGCTTGCCTGCACCGTCGGCCGCTCGACCAGCATGGTAATTCCGCAGCGCGTATCCAGCAGATGCTGCTCCTCTTCGGGCTTGAGTAACCTGTCGGTAAACCCGGCCTGGTAGATCACCTTCCAGAAGCGATTGCCCGGATGGGCAAAGTGAAAACCGGTGTGCGCCGAGGACTTGCCCGGGTTGATTCCGCAGAACACCACCCGCAGGCCAGGGGCCAGAATGTCGTTGATCATCTTTACTCCCGCTGATACATCGTTATGGAAGTATAAAGGATTGATAATGCGTTGTTTATAAAAACAGCAGGCAGGTGTGAATGGCTGGATTGCTGCGGGGAGTTACTTTATAATTCACCGCCACGGCCCCTTAGCTCAGTGGTTAGAGCAGGCGACTCATAATCGCTTGGTCGCTGGTTCAAGTCCAGCAGGGGCCACCAAATTTTAGCAGTACATACATATACTTAGGCCACTCACGCGAGTGGCCTTTTTGTTTCCTCGATTTCGAGTGGCGATAAAATGGCGGTGGATTTTTTACCGCCACTTTACTGAGGGCATAAAAAAACCGCACGCAGCCTGCATTTAGCGGAAATTTATCAGAGCCACAATGGCCGCTGACCACCGACAGTCGGGTGCGGCGGTTTGGGTAAGTTTACGCAGCGAGCCCTCTTGCTGGTCAAAAAGGTCGGTACCGACTGCCTCATAAGCCGACTGGAACTCTTTAAAGTCGCCGCCGAGATTAGACTGCATAACCTTAACCAGTTCCTAGGTTATCGTCCGAGGCTTTGAACGCGGCAGTGAGCCGATCAAGTTTGCCGCTTGAGTCTGCTTCCATCAGAACCGCCGCCGAGCAGGCATCCTCGCCGAAAATGGTTTTCATGTACTCGCCGCGCTGGCTTGTCCCGAGGTTGTTATTCTCAAAGTTGCGCTGCATTTCTTTCAGGATGGAGAATATCGGGCGCGTGTTCCCCTTGCTGTCGGACGTTTTGGCGACGAGTTCCTTAATGGCCTCAAACGCTTTCCCGGTGGGAGCCTGCAGGCGGCTTAGAATGGCGCGGCTACCCGTACCCGCCATTGACCCCGTGATTTTGGCGTCGTGCAGCGCACCGCCCATTGCGGCGGTTTGCTCGATGCTCACCCCGGCATTTTTCGCCACTGGCGCGGCATAGGTCAGCGCGTCGCTCAGTCCGGCAAAATCGGCGGCAGTTTTGTTCATCGTCATCGAGAGAAGGTCGCCAATGTGAGCAATCTTGTCGTTTGAAAGTTGAAACGCTGATTTCATCCCGGTCAGCAGCGCAGCGTTTTCCTCCATTGAGCGCCGGTTTGACAGCACCATATTCAGCGTGACTGGCGTCGCCGCCTGGATGGCAGCAGCGTCACCGCCTCTTTTCGCAATGATGATTTGCGCGCTCGCTGCGTCATCTGCAGAGGCTGCAGGATTGGCGAGCCTGTTTGCGTAGCGCCTCCATTTCTGGCGATAGCTTATCGCCCCCCGAGAACGGCCTGCAGTACAGAATTTTTCTGCGCAAAGTCGCGTAGGGCATGGCCTCGCAAAAGCACCTGCACTCAACCTATTTTTCGACACCTTCCACGCTGGCGCACGGCGCTTACCCCTTCTGGTCTTGTGAGCTGTTCAACAACGGGTCAGCCGGATTTCCGCCCGCATCGAAATCGACATCAGTCACAACGCGCTAGCCGGTGGTCAGCTCTGCTGACGATGGCCATTGGCGGCAGATTGTCACCATTGAGGATGCCCTTGCCGATGGTTGCACCCTGTTCGACCTCGACCTGCTTAAACGCGAAAACAGTGATGAGGATTTTAAGAACCTGTTTATGTGCGAGTTTGTCGACGATAAAGCGTCGGTGTTCCCGTTCGAGGAGTTGCAACGCTGCATGGTCGACGTGATGGAAGAATGGGAGGACTTAACCCCGTTCGCCGCCCCCCCCCATTCGGATCGCGGCCGGTCTGGATTGGCTACGACCCGTCACACACCGCCAACCGCGCCGGGTGCGTCGTACTCGCGCCGCCGGTAGTCTCGGAAGGCAAGTTCCGCATACTGGAGCACCACCAGTGGAAAGGCATGGACTTTACAGCGCAGGCAGAGGGCATCCGCAAGCTGACCGAGAAATACAACGTCGAATACATCGGCATTGACACAACCAGCCTCGGCCTCGGTGTGTTCCAGTTGGTGTGCTCATTCTACCCGGCGGCACGCGGCATCCGTTACACGCCTGAAATGAAAACCGCGATGGTTTTCAAGGCAAAAGACACCATTCGCCGCGGCTGTCTGGAGTACGACGCCGGGGCGACCGACGTCACGCAGTCGTTTATGCCCATTCGCAAAACCATGACCAGAAGCGGGCGCAGCGCCACCTACGAGGCCAGCCGCACCGAGGAAGCCAGTCACGCCAATATCGCATGGGTGACCATGCACACTCTGTTAAACGAACCGCTTTCCGCTCGTAGCGGTATGCAGCCTAAATCTATTCTGGAATTCAACTAAAATGGGTAAGCAAAAATCCCGTAAAGCCGCTGCGCAGAAGGCCAGTAAGTCACAACTACTGCCCGCCAACGCACCGCCAAAAAAGATAGCGTTCACCTTCGGCGAACCGGTGTCAGTACTCGATAAGCGCGATAATCTAGATTACGTCGAGTGTATCAGTAATGGCAAATGGTACGAGCCGCCTGTCAGCTTCTCCGGGCTAGCAAAGAGCCTGCTTTCTGCCGTGCATCACAGCTCACCGATTTACGTTAAGCGCAACGTGCTCGCGAGCACCTATATTCCGCACCCGCTGCTGTCCCGTCAGGATTTCAGCCGCTTTGCTCTCGACTATCTGTTATTTGGCAACGCCTTTGTTGAACAGCGCCACAGCCTCACCAGCCAGTTAATCAAGCTACTGGCCTCACCGGCGAAATACACACGGCGCGGGGTAGACGATTCGATATTCTGATTTGTGGAAAACTTCACTCTGACGCATGAGGTCTCGCCTGATATCGTGTTTCACCTGCTGGAGCCCGACATTAATCAGGAGATTTACGGCCTACCCGAATATCACAGCACGCTTAATTCCGCCTGGCTGAATGAATCCGCGACGCTGTTTCGTCGCAAGTATTACCAGAACGGCGCACACGCGGGTTACATCATGTATGTGACTGACCAGGCGCAGAGCGCGACCAACGTCGAGCCGCTGCGCAAGGCGATGCGTAACTCGAAAGGGCTCGGCAACTTTTAGAACCTGTTTTTCTACGCTCCCGGCGGAAAACCGGACGGCATTAAAATCGTGCCACTGAGCGAGGTCGCCACAAAGGACGACTTTTTAAATATTAAGAAAGCCAGCGCCGCCGACCTGATGGACGGGCACCGCGTGCCGTTCCAGCTCATGGGGGCAAGCCCGTGAATATCGGCTCACTCGGTGACGTTGAGAAGGTGGTAAAGGTGTTCGTGCGTAACGAGTTCTCGCCCCTGCAGGACAGGTTCAGGGAGGCTAACGACTGGCTCGGCATGGAGGTCACCAGATTCAAAGAGTACACACTCGACAACCCGGAATAACCCCTCTCAAGCCGCCAGCATGGCGGCTTTTTCATACCCCGCCACCTTCCCGCCTCAGATGCGCCACACGCGCACGACCACACAAGGCCACCAACGGACAGGCAACAATCAAGACAGCGCCGTCACAGCATGCTCAGACGATAATTTTAATTATTACGCACCACCACTGGCGCGCAATGCTTTCCCCGCCACACCTGCCCGCTTTAAGAGTCTGTTTTGATGCAGTTGCATGACCACTCTGGATCCGCGCCAGCTCTGGCGGCTCACTGCAAAAACGTGCAAGCCTGACGCAGGCAAAACCATGCACCTGTTGCATGCACAGCTAAAAAAAATTTTTGGAAAACAAAATTCAAAAATTGGCGTTCAGCCTTTCTATTTGATACCTGTTTCGGTGTAGAATACTTATTCACACAAAAAATATTTTGACTAACTTACTGGTCTTTGGACAGGCCCTGCTCATAGCTAAGTATTGGATAATATTATGGAAAATTTGATTACCATTCCGCACACAGAAAGTATTAATCGGTTACTGGTCTACTTTTTTTGGGATGCTGACGGTATTGTTGATGACTATGTTTTGCACTCGATAAAAGCGCTAGGTGAGCATTCATCCCAAATTATAGTAGTTGTAAACGGAGAAGTTAATCCTCTCGGATACAGAAAACTTCGCTCCGTCTCTAATCAGTTAATAATTCGTGAAAATATTGGTCTAGATGCAGGAGCTTACAAAGCTGTATTTGATCATGTCGGTTATGACTACCTAAGCTCATTTGAGGAAGTTCTAGTTACGAACTTCACTTTATTTGGTCCTGTGTTCTCTCTTTCTAGCTTCTTCTCGAAGATGGATTCTACGCCTTGCGATTTCTGGGGACTTGCTGGTTATAACGAAAAGGTCAAAGGCCAAAGCGATATTGAGCATCTCCAATCCTATTTTGTGGCGTATCGTCAATCTCTCACGTCAACACAGGACTTCCGTAATTACTGGCAACAACTGCCAAAAATAGAAAGCTATCTTGACTCAGTTAACCTCCATGAATTGGCTCAAACGCCTTATTTCTCTTCCAGAGGGTACACTTTCGCTAGCTTCTCACCGTCGGAGAAATACTCGAATATATCTCCGTACAATTTTGTCATAAGTTGCGCTGATCGTGTTCTTATCGAGGACAATTGCCCCTTCATCAAGCGCAGAGCTCTCTTCTTCGTTAATGGATATTTTGAGCAAGGCTCAAACATTCATAAAATCGCTCATATTACTAACTTTATAAAATGTCATACCGATTACGATATTAATTTAATGCTTGAAAATATCGAGCGAACTCAATTACCGAAACCCCCTAAGATCGAAATTGAACCTAAAGAACATATCACTCGTTATAGGCATTGTAAACGGTGGCTTGGTTCATATATATATCCAAAAAAAGAGGTCCGTGACCTCCTCAAAAAACTTTTGTGGGAGGAAGCTAACCCTCCTCAACCTGAACCCTTTGTAGCAGATCCTCATAATTTGTGGGAACAGTATGTCAATTGCTTTAGAAAGCAGAAACTAATTTCAACTCCTTTTCAACTTGTGCCCCCTCAAATCCAGCACGTAGGGCGTTACACCTATGCAGCTCCTGACACACATGTGCATTGTATCGGTACAGTCATCGGCTCATTCTGCTCTATAGGGCAACGTGTGGTAATCGGACATGGTAACCATCCGAAAGACTTTCTGTCATCATCACCATTTTTCTATTTTGATGAACTAGGGTTCAAAACAAGCGAAATGCCGACTCACGATCGGTTCTGGTACATTGAGCCCGTCATCATAGGCAATGACGTATGGATCGGTGATGGAGCTTTCATAAAGAATGGGGTAACAATCGGAGACGGAGCCATCATCGGAGCGAAGGCAGTCGTAACGAAAAATATCCCCCCTTATGCTATCGTTGCCGGTATACCTGCAGAGGTAATTGGATATCGCTTTGATGAAAAGACAATTTGTTCACTTCTTGAAAGCAAGTGGTGGAATTTACCAGATGATACTATCCGGCAGATACCTTTCGATGACATAGAAAAGGCGGTAGAATTTCTTGCTAGTATTAACAACATACTTGTCGATGAACATACTGAAAAGGTTGAAGTTATTTCCACCATGCAAGTCGTGAGTTAAGGCTAAAAGCCTGAGTTATTAATGTTATCGCCAGCCCGAGTTCTAATTTACGGGCTGGCGTACACCATAAAATGGTAACTACTTCTCTGGAAATACGAATCCCTGCGATAATGATGATTACAAGTTAGTGAGTCATGATAAGCTTTATATAACTATTCTGCATGGTTCGCCTCACCGAGAAAATTAACATAAGAACTCTACACTCTAGATTTAATTTCAAAAAAACGCAATGTTTCATGCATTTTATGAATAGTATAGACATCCACGATTAGGGTCTCCTTTCTCGCAACAATAATTCCCTCGACATCATTTACGCTAACCTCCCCATGATATTATCAGTCAGCCTATTTTCTTTTTGTACAAGTTAAATCACTCAAAAAAATGCATTTCCGAAGGCTAATCTTTCCCGTCCCGGTTTTACTCATAGTGCCGATCATCGGTTCATAGTGGGTTAACGGATTTCACTGCTGCAATATACATTCAGACTGAATCGCCACGGGTTTAACAGACACCTCAGAGTCATTTAAGATGACTTAAAGAGAGGTGCCCATGAGCGGTAAGCGTTATCCTGAAGAGTTTAAAATTGAAGCAGTCAAACAGGTTGTTGATCGTG
>OIES01000905.1_pt1 | contig 12398 bp, 7 predicted proteins | sample 1581811 | NCBI WGS metagenome assembly OIES01 (sample SAMN03281021, study PRJEB24777) | human gut metagenome | isolation source: fecal sample PR177 from 1 month old male Malay infant, vaginal delivered... | reverse complement strand
AACGACCTTTACTTTTACGATTCGGTATATTATAATCAATCTATCTATGTGAGTAGACGAAAGTGAAAGGGCTTATTGCAGGTCAGCCTGTAATTTGCAAAGGTAATTATATGAAATTAATATCATGGAATGTAAATGGACTGCGCGCCTGCGTCCAAAAAGGGTTTTTAGATTTTTTTCAGGATATAGATGCTGATATTTTCTGTATCCAGGAAAGCAAGCTGCAGGCAGGGCAGATAGATCTGGATTTAGAAGGGTACCACCAGTATTGGAACTATGCGGTAAAGAAGGGGTATTCCGGCACCGCGGTATTTACAAAAGAAGAGCCGGTGAGTGTCCGCTATGGCATCGACATGGAAGAACACGACCAGGAAGGCAGGGTAATTACTCTGGAATTCCAGGATTTTTACCTGGTTACAGTTTATACGCCCAATTCTCAGAATGAACTGGCAAGGCTTGGGTACCGGATGCAGTGGGAGGATGATTTCCTTCAATATCTGAAACAGCTGGAAGAGAGCAAACCGGTAATTTTCTGCGGAGACTTAAATGTAGCACATACAGAGATCGATCTTAAGAATCCAAAGACAAACCGTAAAAATGCTGGATTTACCGATGAAGAACGGGACAAATTCACACAGATTGTCCACTCCGGATTTATCGATTCCTATCGGCATTTTTATCCCGATCAGGAAGGGGTATACTCCTGGTGGTCATACCGTTTTAAAGCCAGGGAGAAGAATGCAGGATGGAGAATAGACTATTTCTGCGTTTCGGAATCATTAAAAGACAAGCTGCAGGACGCAAAGATCCATACGGAAGTATTCGGTTCCGACCATTGCCCGGTAGAATTAGACATCGATTTATAGAATAGGAAAAAGCTTATGAATTTATTGACAATAGAAAATCTGACACATGCTTTTACGGAACGGAAATTATTTGACCAGGCTGATTTTAGTATTAATGAAGGAGATAAGGTCGGTCTGATCGGGATCAACGGAACCGGCAAGTCCACGCTGCTGAAAATAGCAGCGGGACTGGAGATTCCGGATTCCGGCAAGGTAACCAAAGGCAATCAGGTTACCATCCGCTTTCTGTCACAGAATCCTGATTTTAATGAGGATATGACTGCTCTTGAAGCAGTGATGCATCAAAATAAGAATAAATTAAACGAATGGTCATTGGAGAGTGAAGCAAAAGCCATGCTGAATAAGCTGGAAATAGAAGACTTTGACCAGAAGATCAGGCAGTTGTCCGGGGGACAGAAAAAGAGAGTGGCCCTTGCCAATATACTGCTTGCGACAACGGATATCCTGATACTGGACGAACCGACCAACCACCTGGACAATGCTATGTCTGAATGGCTTGAGGAGTATTTGAACCAGTTCAGAGGCGCACTGATTATGGTTACCCATGACCGTTATTTTCTGGATCGTGTCTCTAACCGCATCGTTGAAATCGATAAGGGGCAGATTTACAGTTATCCCGGAAATTACTCTGAATTTGTACGCCTAAAAGAGGCAAGGCAGAATATGGAGCTTGCAACAGAACGCAAGCGCCAGAGTATTTTAAAAACAGAGCTGGAATGGCTTGCAAGAGGTGCCAGGGCACGTTCAACCAAGCAAAAAGCCCATATTGCAAGAATTGAGGAGATGCAGGAGCGTAAAGGTCCTCAGGAGGACCTCTCTGTGGAGATGAACTCCATTTCATCAAGGCTGGGACGCAAAACCATCGAAGTAACCGGTCTTTCCAAGTCCTACGGGGATAAAGTCCTGTTCCGGGATTATTCCTATATTTTTCTGAAAGGGGAGCGGATTGGAATTATCGGACCCAATGGATGCGGTAAAAGCACCCTGCTTAAAATTATAAACGGCATTACGGAGGCGGACAGCGGTACCATCGATATTGGACAAACTGTGAAAATCGGCTATTTTTCACAGGAAAGTGAAGCCATGGATGATTCCATGAAAGTAATCGATTATATCAGGGAAGCCGGGGAATATGTGCAGACCACAGAAGGTACCATCACTGCATCCCAGATGCTGGAGCGGTTTTTATTTGATGGGACTATGCAGTGGAATCTCATCGGCAAGCTGTCCGGAGGGGAAAAGCGGCGTCTGTTTCTCCTTCGTATTCTGATGACTGCGCCAAATGTATTAATTCTGGATGAGCCTACCAATGATCTGGACATACAGACACTGACAATTCTGGAAGATTATCTGGACAGCTTTGACGGCATTGTTATAACCGTATCCCATGACCGCTATTTTCTGGACCGGGTGGTCCGCAGGATTTTTGCATTTGAGGAAAATGGAGTGATACAGCAATACGAAGGCGGATATTCGGATTATCTTATCGCCTGGGAACTGCGTAATCCTTCCGGTGAAAATCAAACACAAATTCAACAAAAAGAAACAAAAAGTGTAAAAATAAAAGACAAGAAATTAAAGTTTACCTATCAGGAACAAAAAGATTTTGAAACAATTGATGAAGATATTGAAAAGCTTGAAAAACAGCTGAAACAGCTGGAAGAGGAAATGCTGGAAGCAGCCAGTAATTATGGGAAACTAGGAGAATTAATGCAGCAAAAGGAAGAACTCTTAGAAAAACTGGATGATAAAATGCAGCGCTGGGAATACCTGAATGACTTGGCAGAGCGGATAGAACAGGAAAGGGCAGGTAATTAATTGTGGAAAAAGAGAAGCCGGAGATGGAATTGACAATAAAAGAAGGAAATTATCTCAGATTAGGCGTTACAAAAGAGGAAGATGGTATCAACTTTGCCGTAGCAGCATCAGGCAGCCAGGAAGTAAAATTAGTGCTTTATAAAAAAGGCTCTCCCTATATTATTAAGGAGATCCCATTTCCAAACGCACATCTGATCGGCGACATCGCAGCCATGAAGATCTGCGGACTTTTGTGGAGTCAGTACGAATATAATTTCATGTCTGACGGACATGTTTTCCAGGATCCTTATGCCCGGCTGATCGTAGGGCGTGAGCATTTTGGCGAAGAATTGTCAACAGAAGAGGGCGATACTGTCCGCTGCGGCTTTGCTTTTGCATCCTATGACTGGAAGGAGGATGCCCCACCCCGGATACCCTATCAGGATGTTATCGCTTATCAGCTTCATGTTCGGGGATTTACCAGACATCACGGTTCCAGGGTACGCCACAAAGGAACCTTTCTGGGACTGCAGGAAAAAATTCCTTACCTTAAGGAACTTGGCATTAATCAGGTGAAGCTCATGCCTGCATATGAATTTGATGAAATCAAAAAACTGCATCCACAGATGAGTATGTCCTACGAAATGCGGGAAGAGGAGAAGCCCAGGGTGAATTACTGGGGCTATGAAATCGGCAGTTACTTTGCCCCTAAAAAGTCATATGGTGCCACAAAAGACGTGATCCGCGAATTCAAAGAGCTGGTGCGTACCATGCATGCAAATGGTATGGAAGTCATTATGGAATTTTACTTTCCGGATCAGATCAGTCCCAGATTAATTATGGACTGCCTCACATTTTGGGTAACCGATTATCATATTGACGGATTTCATATTCTGGCGGATCAGGCTCTTTGCAATATGCTTGCAAAAGATCCGTTTTTATCCCGTACAAAATTAATATCAGTTTATTTTCCAACGGAAGAGCTATACAGAGAACCGCCTTTTGGGGAATACGAAAATCTGGCTGAATGCAATGATGGCTTCCTGATCGATATCCGCAGGTTTCTAAAGGGGGATGAAGATCAGCTGAATCAGTTTACATACCGCATACGCAGAAATCCTGCCGGGCGGGGAATCATAAATTATATCACCAACCACGATGGATTTACACTGATGGATCTGGTTTCCTACGATGAAAAGCACAATGAAGCAAACGGGGAACAAAACCGGGACGGCTCCAGCTACAACTATAGCTGGAATTGCGGTGTGGAGGGGAAAAGCAGAAAGAAAAAGATTCTGGACCTGCGCATGAGGCAGATCAAAAATGCATTTCTTCTGCTATTATTAAGTCAGGGAACGCCCATGCTTTTAGCCGGCGATGAGATCGGTAATTCACAGGACGGCAATAACAATCCCTACTGTCAGGATAATGAACTTTCCTGGGTTGACTGGAGTCTGAACAAGAAGAACCTGGAAATATTACAATTTGTAAAAGATGTGGCTGCGTTTCGGAAACGGCATAAAATACTGCATATGCCCTATGAATTAAGAGTGATGGATACTGTTTCCTGCGGTTATCCGGATGTTTCTTACCACGGCAACAGAGCCTGGTATGGGGCATTTGAGCATACCAACCGCCAGGTAGGCGTTATGTACTGCGGATTCTATGCAGGAGAAGACATTTTCCTTTACGCTGCATATAATATGCATTGGGTGGAGCATGAATTTGCCCTGCCTCATCTTCCTGAAAATTTGGACTGGTATACCGCTATTGATACCGGAAAAAGCGATGGAGACTGTGTGTATAAAGAGGGCAGCGAACCTCTTTTGGAAGTTCAGAATATCTTCACGGTTTTACCCAGAACAATCGTTGTCCTGATCGGAAAAGCAAAAGAGAAAGACAAAAAAACAACGAGGTGTTGACATGAAAGCTTTGGCGCATTTTAGAACGATTACGAAGCATAAATTTCTGGTAATGAAGCATTGTTTCCGGATTGGACTCTATAAACAGGGGCTGCTGCATGACTTGTCCAAGTATATGCCTTCCGAATTTCTCATCGGCTGCAAATATTATCAGGGAACGAGAAGCCCCAATAATGCGGAGCGGGAAGTAAAAGGATATTCCGCTGCCTGGCTGCACCACAAGGGCAGGAACAAGCATCATTTTGAGTATTGGACCGATTACAGCCTGGAACAGAAAGGTGCTGCCATGGCTGGTGTAAAAATGCCAAGAAAATATGTAGCGGAAATGCTGATGGACCGGATTGCTGCCTCAAAAGTATATAATGGAAAAGCTTATACCAATCATGACCCGCTGGCATATTACCAAAACGGAAAGACACACTATCTGCTTCATCCAGAAACAGCAGACCAGCTGGAAAAGCTGCTGCATGTCCTGGATCAGCATGGTGAAGAAGTGTTATTTGATTTTGTAAAGAACCGATATCTGAAGAAAAGGTAAGAACACGCTCTAATCCGGATACACAAGCCTTTCCGGCGTAATGTGGTAAAGTACTTCATTTAAATATTTATCAGCGAGATAATTAGCCATACCAAGATTCATATCCAGATAATTACCACAGTCCCTGGCAGATGCGCCGGGGACTTCATCTTTGAAATCCCGGATAAATTCAAAAAGCCCGGTCATCAGATCCACGATATCTTTCGATTCATAATCTCCGTGTAACAGCAGATAAAATCCTGTCCGGCAGCCCATAGGCCCAAAATAGATGACCTTATTCCCGATCTCTTCGCTGTTGCGAAGCCAGGTGGCAGCCAGATGCTCGATGGCGTGCATTTCTGCAGTATTCATAACGGGTTCCCCGTTTGGTTTCGTCATACGAAGGTCAAAAGTAGTAATGACCTCATTGCCCACATGATCCTTACGTGATACATATACTCCGGGCAGCAGCTTGATGTGGTCTATGGTGAAGCTTGTTATTTTTTCCATATAATACACTCCTTTAAATTCCGGGTTACGGGTGCGTCTGAAAAATCAATGCGCCCTGGACTGTTGCCAGTCACCCTGTTTTTCTTCTTTATTTTATCAGAGATTCTCTATGGATACAACCTTGACTTTCACAGTTTCAGGTGATAAACTTTAACCAAAGTAAATGGAGGAAATTTAGACATGATTAATGACAAAAAAGTTTTATTCAGCGGTATGCAGGCAACCGGTACATTGACTTTGGGCAATTATCTGGGCGCTTTAAAAAATTGGGTTACTTTAAGTGATGAGTATGAATGTTTTTACAGCGTTGTAGACTTGCATTCCATCACCGTTCGTCAGGATCCGGCTACCCTTCGCAAGAGAGCCAGAGCACTTCTGACACTATATATTGCAGCAGGACTTGATCCGGAAAAAAACTGCATCTATTACCAGTCACATGTTTCGGGACATGCGGAACTCAGCTGGATTTTAAACTGCTATACCTATATGGGTGAACTCAGCCGTATGACACAGTTTAAAGATAAATCCGCCAAACACGCAGATAATATTAATGCAGGACTCTTTACATATCCCACACTTATGGCGGCTGATATTCTTTTATTCCAGACCGATCTGGTTCCGGTAGGGATTGACCAGATGCAGCATCTGGAGCTGACACGTGATATTGCACAGCGTTTTAACGGAATTTACGGAGACGTATTTACTGTACCGGAAGCGTACATCGGAAAAACCGGAGCTAAAATCATGAGTCTCCAGGATCCGTCGAAAAAGATGTCAAAATCCGATGAAAATCCAAACGGAAGTATTTATCTGATGGATGATCCCGACACGATTATGCGAAAATGCAAACGTGCCGTAACCGATTCGGATGCAGCCATTTTATATCGGGAAGAGCAGCCGGGTATTAAAAATCTTTTAGATATCTATTGTGCATGTATGGGCAAGACACCGGATGAAGCAGTGAAAGAATTTGACGGTCTGGGCTATGGCGCTTTTAAAGAAGCGATCGGCGAAGCTGTTATATCGGTTCTGAAACCGGTTCAGGACCGCGTAGCCGAATTAAACAAAGACAAAGGTTATATAGACAGTATTATCAAGACAAACGCTGAAAAGGCAAATTATTACGCTACAAAGACACTTCGCAAGGTGCAGCGTAAGGTAGGATTTCCAGATCGGATTAAATAGGTACACACAAGGAGGGGGAAGATACCCCTTCTTTTTTTGTATACAGACAATTATTTGATTTATTCCCGGATTGCCTGAATAAGTAAATAATTTCGAATAAAGTTCGAAAAAAATTGTATGTACATTTCAATTTTCCCTAAATATAATAATTTTAATTTATCTATCTAATATGATGTAATAATTCTGAAAAGTGTGAAAAAAAGGGGGCGTGCATAAAATTTGGTTACCGGGTAGATGAATGAGAGAGAGAAAAGGAGAAGGTCTAATGAGGATAAAAGAGAGATGGAAAAGTATGATCGCAATCCTGCTGTCCTGTTCTATGATTCTGCCATCTATGGCAGCTACCGCGGCACCAGCAGCTCCGGCACCGGAAACAGAATTGATAACAGAGGTATCCCAAATTGAATCCAGGGAAAACAATGAGCGGGATACGACTCAGCCGGCTGAGTCTGAAATACATACGGCTGACACGGAATTAAAACTAGAGGCAGATACTGAATCGGAAATGGAAACAAAGTCAAAGCCCTTTGACAGAGTCAAAACCGCCAGAGAACAGATAAATTTTAACCGTGAATGGAAATTTATCCGAAATGATATCCCGGGAGCGGAATCTGTGGACTATGATGATTCTCAGTGGGTGGATATTGGAATTCCACATAATTTCAGCATTCCTTATGAAATGCAGGCTTCTTTCTACGTGGGATATGGATGGTATCGCAAGGAATTTGAAGTATCAGAGGCAATGGCCGGTAAAAAAACAGAACTGGAATTCGAGGGGGTGTTTCAGGAAGCTGAAATATATGTTAACGGGCAGCCGGCAGGTTCACACCGAGGAGGGTACTCAGGCTTTGTACTGGATATAACGGACTATCTGAATCCGGGGACAAACCTGATTGCAGTACGCGTCAATAACATCTGGCAGCCGGACCTTGCTCCAAGGGCAGGGGACCACCAGTTTACAGGAGGAATATACCGGGATGTCTATCTCAATATTACAGATGACGTTCATGTCACCTGGTATGGATCCTTCGTTACGACACCTGATCTGTCTAATCCCGGATTTGACTCTACTGCAGAGAATATCCTGGACAGCTATGTCAGTGAGGAAGAAATCCTCCATAATATTGAGCAAAAACAATCCAATGTCAGCGTCAGTACCGAAGTAAAGAATGATTCTCTGTCGGAGGCTGCGGTAAAGGTAAAACAGGAAGTGGTGGATAAAGAGGGTATCGTGCAGGCTGTATTTGAATCAGCTGAGCAGAAGATTGCTGCCGGATCTGCTGCAGAAATTACTGCGGTCAGTGAAAAGATCCAAAATATACAGTTATGGGATACCGACAACCCATATGTGTACCAGTTATTTACCACGGTGTATCGGGATGGAGTTCCTGTAGATACCTATGAATCCTCCTTTGGCTTTCGCTTTGCCCAGTATAAAAACGACGGTTTCTATTTGAACGGGAAAAAAGTTGAATTAAATGGGGCAAATGTACATCAGGATCACGCCGGATTTGCAGATGCAGTTACCAATGAAGGTTTCCGGCGGGACGTTTCCATGATCAAAGAGTGCGGCATGAATTTTATCCGGGGCTCCCATTATCCTCATGATCCGTCATTTGCTAAAGCCTGTGATGATCAGGGGATCATGTTCTGGTCAGAATGTAATTTCTGGGGAATGGGCGGATGTGCCGGAAAAGATGAACCCGCTAACGGCACTTCTGCGGACTGGTTTAAGGATGCGTATCCTCAGAATCCAGCAGATGAAGCTGCATTTGAACAGAGCTGTATGGATTCCCTGGAAGCTATGATCCGTGTAAACCGCAACCACCCCTCCATTATTAACTGGAGCATGGGAAATGAAGTGTTTTTCACAAATGGAGGCATGGACAATGGGACTGCGGCTTCTGCAAATGGAACTGCGCCAAAAGCCCTTGCACTGGTAGATAAAATGAGAAATCTGTCCCACCAGCTGGATACTACCCGTAAGGCGGGCATGGGTGGAGCACAAAGAGGCGGATATGCAGATCTGGCGGTCTGTGATATTGCAGGTTACAATGGAGACGGCGGAAAATTTGAAAATAACTGGATGCCCAATGTAGTAGCGGAATACGGCTCAAAGACCGCAGACCGCCCAGGTGAATACCGTCCATTTTATGATCAGATACAAGGCAGTGATAATTATTCTTATCAGCTGAGACCAAATAGCGCAGGCCTGGTTCTCTGGTGCGGCTTCCATCACGGTACAATCGGTGGGGACGGTCTGGCGAAAATGGGAATTATCGATTACTATCGTCTGCCTTTAAACAGCTGGTACTGGTATCGGGAACAGAATCTGGGGATTGCACCAAAATCCTCTATTTCCGCTTCGGCAGCGCAGATAGACATCACCTCCTCTGAGGAAACTATTACAAACGACGGCACAAAAGATACCCAGCTGATTGTTACCCTGCAGGATACACAGGGCAATTGGGTAAATGAAACAAAAGAGGTGACCCTGAAGGTGGAATCCGGTCCCGGCATTTTTCCGGGAGGCAAAACCTATAAGTTTACACCCGGTAAATCTATGCGGGATGGAAAAGCAAGCATCGAATTCCGCAGTTACTATTCCGGAGACAGCGTCATCAGTGCAACAGCAGAAGGTCTCCCTGTATCCACCATTACCATACACACAGACAATATGTCTGAGACCGATGATGGCACGGAACCAGAAGATTTTTATCGCGCAGATAAATGGGGCAGTATAACCGCAAAAATAGAAGATCCGGTTATATATGGCGAAAACAATGCCGCTTTAGGAAGACCTATGTTCCCAAGCAGCAATGACCGGGACAGTTCACTGGCAGCTGACGGTAATATAGCAACATCCTGGCAGGCGGACCGGACAGGCAGCGGCGAATATTTTATGGTGGATTTAGAATTTGCCTTATATCTCTATAACATTAACCTGGGATTTAACAACGCCCCCTATCCGTATAAAATCGAAACCGCAATGGATAAAAACGGTCCATGGACTCTTGCTGCAGAATATACAAAATGAAACCATTTCATCCAGAAAAACAGAAGAATCCCTGGACGGACCGGAAGCCCGCTATGTTAAAATCACCTTTACGGATGTTCCGGATAAGGAAAATGCCTTTTTGTCGGAATTGAATGTATATGGAAACCCATCCTCTATTACACCTCACTATACCAAATACAGTGCTTATCTCTCAGATGTGCTGGATTACGATAGAGTTACCACTGGCTGGGGTGAAAAAGGCAAAGACAAATCCTGCCAGGGGAATCAAATCAAGGTGGGCAATAAGGTTTATAAAAAAGGAATCGGACTGCATGCCGACAGCACCATTATTCATAAACTAGATAAGAAATATACACGTATTTCCGGTGTGGCTGGCATTGATAATGAAGTAGATGGCGGCAATACAATTTTTAAGATTTATGCTGACAACAGTCTCGTATATGAAAAGGAACTATCTGGCGGGGAAGCCGATGAATTCAATCTGAGTGTCAGCGGAGTAACGGAGCTGAAGCTTGTGACAGATGCCAATGGTTCTGAATCCCAGGATCATACAGATTGGGCGGATGTGAAATTATACGGTGCTATTCGGGAGGTCAGTAAAAAGAGCACAGCCATAAGGACATCCTATGTGGGAATTGCAAACAGTTTACAGGCAGGAGAGGACTACACCGGAATATTAACTTCAAAAAATATTTCGGAAGATTTACAGCCTTTGTGCGCCTCCCTTTCCCTCTATGGACCAGACGGGCGGTTGGCAGGTTACACCATGGTTTCTCACGAATTGTATCCGAAAAGTACAAAAGATCTTGCCCTGATGCTTAACATGCCTTCTAATTTAAGCGGATATGAATGCCGGCTCAGTGTATGGGATCAGAATACACTGGAGCTGCTTTCGAATACAATCATAATTTATCCGGACCCGGATAAACTGGAATCCGGCACCAAGACAGAGACAGCATGGACCAAAATTGACGGCGAAGACAGCAGCCTTGAAAAAGTGGGCGACTGGCAGCTATGGCCTTCTCCTGATGCTTATAAGGGCAGTGAAACTTTCCTTGGTGACAAAGGCAATCCGGTAAAAGAAGGAGATTATATCGCCCTTACCTTTAACGGAAACTACGTCAAAATAGGTGCAAAAACAGATGGCGGACAGCAGGGTGCCGACGTTTATATTGACGGAGAACCTGCCGGACATATCAATAATACCGGAAATGCGAACGTCTATAAAGAAGTCTATGCGTCCGGTTACCTGGAAGACGGGGAACATACCGTGAAACTGGTACCCACCGGAAAATTTGGTTTGGACTACTTTGAATACGGAGTGGAAACGGTGACCGGCGGCAGCGATGAGCCGTTGACCGAAAGTCCCATTCTCATATCCCTTGGCGGCATTATGAATAAGATTGAAGGAGATACCATGAAAAACTATACCCTTTCCAGCAGGCAGTCAGCTGCAGACTGTATAGCGGAAGCTTATGGTGTCTATATCAACAAAGAGGCATCCGAAGAAGAGATCCTGGCAGCATCTGATGCACTTGAAAATGCCCTTAGAGAACTGCTCCCTATCGGTGATACCGCCATATTAGAGGACGCAGTACAAACAGCACAAACGCTGATTCAAAAAGGACAGGGGAATTACACAAATGCTAGCTGGGCACAATTGCTGACTGAATATAAAGAAGCTTCTGCCATTTTAGAAAAAGCAGATCCTTCTGCAGATGAAATTCTGTCCGCTGCGGACAGGTTAAATCATGCAATTGATTCCCTGATCCAAAAAGCAGATACCTCCCCACTGCGGGAAGCAGTAAATAAAGCAAAACCCCTCTTCGATAAAGGCCAGGGCAGCTATACCGACATCAGCTGGGCAGCGTTCAAAACTGCGTATAATGAGGCAGTAAAGGTATTATCCTCTGAAGAACCGTCTGCAGCCACAATACAGTCCGCTCTGAATCAACTAAATTCTGCATTGGCAGGCCTGCAGTTGAAACCGGATACCTCCCTTGCCGACGCAAGAAATGCCCTCCGGGCAGAAATTGAAACCTGCAGCGCCATTGTGAAAAAAGGACAGAAGCATTATACTTTAAAAAGCTTTCAGCGGTTAAAAAACAATCTCAGTGATGCACAGAAGATATTGGGTGACAGCAAAGCAGACTTCAATAAAATGAAATCCGCCAAAAATTTACTCTTTGCCGCCAGACTCACCCTTACAGTCTGCAAAATCCCCAAGAAAGGCGCAGACTATACGGTAGGAAATATCAAATATCAGATACTGAAATCCTCAGCCGAAAATGGGACGGTTTGTGTAAAAGGGGTAAAAAATAAAAAGACTGCAAAACTCAAACTCCCAAATACCGTAACGATTTCCAGCTATAAGTTTAAAGTTACGGAAATTAAAAAGAAAGCATTTTACAAAAATACAAAGATAAAGTCTATCACCATATCGAAATATATTACAAAAATCGGTGATGCTTCATTCTATGGAGCCAGGAATTTAAAGAACATCCAGATAAAGAGCAGTAAATTAAAAACTGTAGGCAAAAATGCTTTCAAAAAGATTTATTCCCGGGCAGTCATTCAGGTAC
>OIES01000895.1_pt1 | contig 12474 bp, 10 predicted proteins | sample 1581811 | NCBI WGS metagenome assembly OIES01 (sample SAMN03281021, study PRJEB24777) | human gut metagenome | isolation source: fecal sample PR177 from 1 month old male Malay infant, vaginal delivered... | reverse complement strand
TTTCGACAAACACGTGACGCGCTTCGCGACGCAGACGTGTACCCTCGCAGGTGGCGCAGGAGCGGTTGCTGATGAACTTCGCCAGCTCCTCGCGCACCGCGCTGGATTCGGTCTCTTTGTAGCGGCGCTCCATGTTGTGCAACACCCCTTCGAACGGGTGGCGACGCACGGAAGTGTCACCGCGATCGTTCATGTACTTGAACTCAATATTCTCTTTGCCGGAACCGAACAGGATCACTTTATGTACGTTCGCGCTCAGGCTGGCCCACGGGGCTTCAACGTCGAACTTATAGTGCTCAGCCAGCGATTTCAGCATCTGGAAGTAGTAAAAATTACGCTTATCCCAGCCGCGAATAGCGCCACCCGCCAGCGACAGTTCCGGGTTTTGGATCACACGGTCCGGGTCGAAATACTGCTGAGCGCCCAGGCCGTCACAGGTCGGGCACGCGCCCGCCGGGTTGTTGAACGAGAACAGGCGCGGTTCCAGCTCGCGCATGCTGTAGCCGCAAATCGGACAGGCGAAGTTGGCGGAGAAGAGCAGCTCTTCCGCTTTCGGGTCGTCCATATCGGAGACCACGGCCGTGCCGCCCGACAGTTCCAGCGCCGTTTCAAAGGACTCCGCCAGACGCGTCGCCAGATCTTCACGTACCTTAAAGCGGTCAATCACCACTTCGATGGTGTGTTTCTTTTGCAGCTCCAGCTTTGGCGGATCCGACAGGTCACACACTTCACCGTCGATACGGGCGCGGATATAGCCCTGGCTTGCCAGGTTCTCCAGCGTTTTGGTGTGCTCGCCCTTACGCTCTTTAATGATTGGCGCCAGCAGCATCAGGCGTTTGCCTTCCGGCTGCGACAGCACGTTATCCACCATCTGGCTCACGGTTTGTGCCGCCAGCGGGACATCGTGATCCGGGCAGCGCGGCTCGCCCACGCGCGCATACAGCAGACGCAGGTAGTCATGGATTTCGGTAATGGTACCGACCGTGGAGCGCGGGTTATGCGATGTGGATTTCTGCTCAATGGAGATAGCAGGGGACAACCCTTCAATGTGGTCGACATCCGGTTTTTCCATCAGCGACAGGAACTGACGCGCGTACGCCGAGAGCGATTCAACGTAACGACGCTGTCCTTCGGCATACAAAGTGTCGAAAGCCAGTGAGGATTTGCCAGACCCCGAAAGCCCGGTCACGACGATGAGTTTGTCGCGAGGGATTATGAGGTTGATATTCTTGAGATTATGGGTGCGGGCGCCCCGAACTTCGATCTTATCCATTCACCTTTCCCGGTTGGAACACGGATTGCCTGATTTGTTTGAAGGACAAACGGCTGTCAGAAACGGCTAATTATGACACAAAATAACCTGTTTGAATATACAGTATTGGAATGCATTTTCTGATTCACTGTGTAACAATGTCGAGTTCGCGGGAGAACTCTGGAACGTGCTACGCAACTATCAAAGTGCAGCATGGAAATGGTACACTCGCGCGTTTACACTATTAAGAAACGTATTCAGGAGACACGAACATGGCCAGCAGAGGCGTAAACAAGGTGATTCTCGTCGGTAATCTGGGCCAGGACCCGGAAGTACGCTACATGCCGAGTGGTGGCGCAGTTGCCAACATTACGCTGGCTACTTCCGAATCCTGGCGTGATAAAGCGACCGGAGAAATGAAAGAGCAGACCGAATGGCACCGCGTTGTGCTGTTTGGCAAACTGGCCGAAGTGGCCGGTGAGTATCTGCGTAAAGGTTCTCAGGTCTATATCGAAGGCCAGCTGCGTACCCGCAAATGGACCGACCAATCCGGCGCTGAGAAGTACACCACGGAAGTGGTGGTGAACGTGGGCGGCACCATGCAAATGCTGGGTGGCCGTCAGGGCGGTGGCGCACCGGTAGGTGGCGGTCAGAATCAGCAGCAGGGTGGTTGGGGTCAGCCTCAGCAGCCTCAGGGCGGCAACCAGTTCAGCGGCGGCGCGCAGTCCCGTCCGCAGCAGCAGTCTGCTCCGGCACCGTCTAACGAACCGCCAATGGATTTCGACGACGATATCCCGTTCTGATATCCAGACGCGTGAAAAACAAAAAACCCAGACAGTGTCTGGGTTTTTTATAACAGGCTATCAGGTAATCACCATCGGCCAGTCTGGCGGAGTGTGGCTCATGGCTTCAACCATCACCACTTTAATGTTTTCCCAGACGGCGGCAATGTCTACCAGCGTAATGCCAAGCAAACCTGTCGCGAACCAGCATGCGGCGCCCAACCCTAACAGGGTGCTAATCACAGCAAGACCTGCGTAGTCGGACTTTCGAAACTGAATGTTTAACGTGCTGGCCAGGAACATCAAAACCGCGCTCAACAACGGCCAGCGCAGGAGCACCATGCTGGTGGTAATGGTTGCCATAAAACCCATCCTCGACAAAACAGACGAACTGGAATGAAACAATGTTTCTCGTTACATAAGATGTGTGAACTATATCACATTTGCTGTTTTATTCGCCAGTATCCGCGTGAGGTAAAAGTGGGATTATTGCCGGGGAAAATATATCGTCGTCGCTCAGAGCGACGTCTGGTCGGAATTTTTATTTTTATTTCATCCAGATAGTAAAACCTTTGCAAAACGCCATCGGCTGTATAGCGTTTACAGCAGTATATCTATGGATTATGCTTGTGTGGAACAATAAATGTACCCGCAAAAATAATTCATCGCATTGAATTAATTGACTTTTTTGGATTTTGTATTCTTTGTTTTACACTCAGCATGCTCTTTGATTTCGTGGTCTTATTCTTTTATTCAGATATGAATTATTGCGGTTGCTCTCTCGATTAATGACCTGCGAAAAGATAATGAAAGAAAAAAGACGCGAGATTATTAACGACAGCATGCAGGCGCTGCATGCCCTGGCGAAGCTGATGCCGCAACTCAACGCGCAGTGTTCGCCAGTTGAAATGCTGGAAATTATCAACAGCGCACTGGGGGCAAATCTCTCATGGGTCAGTGTCGAATCCGCAGACGGGCCGCGCGTGGTTTGTGCCGGCGACGTGACGTGTCACGCCTTTAACGTGGCGGATTTTCTTGCCAGCACCCTGTTGCAGCGGCATCAGCGCGCCTGGCGGGTGATCTACTGGAAAGAGCATATTGGCCGGGCGGTATTTTCCCATCAGCACCCAGGCTATGCGCGGCTGCAAAGCGGCGTGCTGTGTAAATTCTCAGCGCATGGCAGACAGTGCAGTGGTTATTTCTTTTTGGCTTTTAATGAAAAACTGACCTCGTTGCCGATATTGAAAAATATCGTGGTGGTATTGGTTGAGAAGCTAAAAGATTATTTTGATGACATCATCGTGCGGGAAAAAACGGCGCAGGAAATGCAGCGCGTCGTCACGCAATATAAAACCTTATTTGAGCGTGCTCCGGTATTAATGAACGCCTTTGACAGGCATAACCGGTGTGTTTTGTGGAATGCCGAATGCGAAAAAGTCTTTGGCTGGAGTATGACTGAAATCGGCGAGCATCCCGATCCGCTGGCCCTGTTTTACCCGGATCCTGAGGAGCGGCAGCGCGTGCAGGAGTCGGTTCGTTTCGCACCACTTAAGGATATGTACGAATGGCACCCGGTGCGTAAAGACGGGACGCAGTTAACCATTCTCTGGTCAAACATCCTTTTGCCGGATAACTCCATTCTCAACATTGGCCTGGATATCACCGAACGTAAAAAAGCAGAACAGCAGCTGACCGTCAAAGCCACCACGGACGATCTGACGGGCTGTCTGAATCGCTCGACAATCTTACAGCGTCTCAAAATAGCGCTGGCAGCCAGTTCGCCGCAGGATGTCAGTAGCCACTTCTGTCTCCTGATGTTCGATCTCGATTATTTCAAGCAGATCAACGATCGGTGGGGACATCAGGTTGGCGATGCGGCATTGATCCACTTTTGCGACCGTATTCGCGAGGTGAGCCCGGCCGGGTCGGCGCTGGGACGGGTGGGGGGCGAAGAGTTTGTTCTTCTGCTGGCGCACACGGATGGTATGGCCGCTACGTTGCTCTCTTCCCGGCTGCGTGCCGCGCTGATCTCAAAACCGCTGCGTGTGGGCGATAAAACGCTGGTACTCTCTTTCAGCGCCGGGGTGGTTGAAGTCTGTCAGGGGCAACGGGATACTTCTGCCATACTGATGCGTGCCGATAAGGCATTATATGACGCCAAGCGTACGGGAAGAGGAAAAACGGTCCTGGCGTCTGATTATTTATAAATCAGCATAAGAACAAAGAGCAGGCTATTTCAGCCAGCGAATTTTCCACACCTGTCGCGGGTAATTATTTTCCTTATCAGAAACGAAATGAATACTTTTAGTTTGGCTTACGGGAAAATATTATCGGCATCACGAATTTTAGGATTTTTAATACCAAAAGTCAGTTGCTAACTTCCCATGATTCATGCAACGTAATCACCTGTTTATCAAAGCAGCCGGTCTTCATTGCTACAGGCGTACAACATGCAGGGATACAGAGCGGGAAATGAATCGTAGCGCGCTGCGCAACATGCTCAAAGTGGTCGGGATTATCATGGTAGTTATGCTGCCGGTGATGCTTGCGCTATGGTTTGCCCAGCTTAGAGCCGTGTCGGAAATCAGCGCCCAGCTGCGCACGTTTGCTGAACTTGCTTTAAACAAAACTGAACGGGTTATTCAACAGGTTGATCTGGCCCGGGAAGACGCGGAAAAATATCAGGGAAAAGTGTGTACGCCGGAGCATCGTCAATATATGTTGAACGTTTCCCGCGGTCGTCTTTTTGTTGCCGATTTAATTTATGCTGAAGGCCAGTCGTTTCTCTGCTCGACCCTTTTTACGCCGGATCATCCTTACACCATTCCCGCTGCCAATTACACACGTAAACCCGACGTTGCTATCTATTATTTTCGCGATACGCCATTTTTTGATGGTTATAAAATGATATATATGCAGCGCGGAAATTATGTCGCAGTGGTCAACCCGCTTTCGTACAGTGAGGTGATGTCAGACGATCGTTCCCTGTCGTGGGGGGTGTATGACACCGTCAGCAATGCATTCTTTTCTGTAAGCCAGAAAGCCAATATTTCTTTATTGCATTCGATGCTTCGACATCAGGAAACGACTTTTCAGAAAGGTGACCGTTTTTATACGATCGTGAAATCCGGGCAGCGGCCGATTGCGGCCATCGTTTCAACCTCCAGCGCCCGTTTTTATAAAACGCTTTATCATCAGGCTACCCTGACGCTACCGCTGGGGATAATTTGCAGCATTATTATTCTGCTGGTGTGGTCGCGTACACACCGTGAATTCAATTCGCCTGGCCGACTTCTGCACCGGGCGCTGAATAAACGCCAGCTGTGCGTCCATTATCAGCCCATTATTGATATTAAAAATAACCAGTGCGTGGGGGCAGAGGCGTTGTTGCGCTGGCCTGGATTCAACGGTCAGGTTATGAGCCCGGCGGAATTTATTCCCCTGGCAGAAAAAGAGGGGATGATTGAGCGCATTACGGATTACGTCGTGGAGGAGGTGTTCAGCGATCTGGGCCATTTTCTTGCCGCTCATCCCGATCTGTATGTCTCGATTAACCTGTCGGCGTCGGATTTTCACTCTTCGCGTCTTATCGCCCTGATCTCCGACAAAGCCCGCTTTTACTCGGTTCGCGCGCAGCAAATCAAAATTGAGGTGACGGAGCGGGGGTTTATTGACGTGCCGAAAACCACGCCGGTCATTCAGGCGTTTCGCCAGGCGGGGTATGAAGTGGCGATTGATGATTTCGGAACCGGCTACTCTAACCTGCATAACCTCTATTCGCTGAACGTCGATATCCTGAAAATCGACAAATCCTTTATCGATACCTTAACCACCAATAGCACCAGCCACCTGATTGCCGAGCACATCATTGAGATGGCGCAAAGCCTGCGGCTGAAAACCATTGCGGAAGGGGTCGAGACGGGGGAGCAGGTGAGCTGGTTGCTGAAGCGTGGCGTGCAGTATTGTCAGGGATGGCACTTCGCGAAAGCGATGCCGCCCCAGGCATTTATGGCCTGGCAGCAGCAACCCTTGCGTTAACACGCATTAATTGAGCTGATGGCGGTAGTCGCTCGGCGTACGGTCAAACTCGCGGCGGAAGACGCGGGAAAAGGTCTGCTGCGACACATAGCCCAGATCCATTGCGATATCAAAAATGGGCCGCTGCGTTGAGCGTAACGCCTGCGCCGCCAGCAGGAGCCTGCGCTGGCGAATGTAATCACCCAGCGTTTGATGCATTACGGTGCGGAACATTCTCTGTAAATACCATTTCGAATAGCCCGACTTCTTAGCGACCACATCAATGTTCAACGGCTGGTCGATATGTTCATCAATCCATTCAATAAGTGTCTGAATAATTTGCTGATGCGACATAAGGTTACCCCTCTGTGGAGACATCTGTCCTGGTTGATTCGTCGTTTTCTCTGCGGGGGAGTATAATTCCTCAAGTTAACTTGAGGTAAAGAGGTTTTATGGAAAAGAGATTACCGCGCATCAAAGCGCTGTTAACCCCCGGTGAAGTGGCTAAGCGAAGCGGTGTGGCGGTGTCGGCACTCCACTTCTATGAAAGCAAAGGGTTAATAAAAAGTATCCGTAACGCCGGAAACCAGCGGCGCTACACCCGCGATGTGCTCCGCTACGTGGCGATCATCAAAATTGCGCAACGTATCGGCATTCCTCTGGCCACCATCGGTGACGCGTTCGGCGTATTGCCGGAAGGGCACTCGCTGAGCGCGAAGGAGTGGAAGCAGCTGTCGTCCCAGTGGCGAGAAGAGCTGGATCGTCGTATTCACACGCTGGTGGCCCTGCGCGATGAGCTGGACGGCTGCATTGGTTGCGGGTGTTTATCACGCAGCGATTGTCCGCTGCGTAACCCGGGTGACAGGCTGGGCGAGCAGGGAACGGGGGCGCGGTTGCTGGAGGAGGATTGAGAGGTATTTGCCGGATGGCGCTTCGCTTACCCGGCCTACGCTCTCGGTTTTGCAGGCCGGGTAAGGCGCAGCCGCCACCCGGCAATAAGCATAAAAAACTAAAGCGCCACTAAGGGCGCTTTAGTTTTTTCCGGTCTTTGTCTTTCTCTCTATCCCGCTGGTTCACGGGAGGGTTTCCCCCGACATCAGTACCCCTCGTGTCGAGCTTGTGGAGGAGGTTCCGGTTTGTATTGACACTTTAATTCTATGCCCGGCCGCCGTTTTTGCCACCGGAGACGGTGAGATTTTAGCCGAATTTTTTTCGTGAAGTTGTTCAGTTTTCTATAGTTAAAAAGTATGAATCACCGGAGAACATCATGCTAACGGTCCACCACCTTAATCAGTCTCGTTCACATCGCGTCCTCTGGGCGCTGGAAGAGCTGGGTCTGACGTATGAGATTGTGCGCTACCAGCGCGAGAAATCCATGCTTGCACCGGATTCGCTCAAAAAAGTGCATCCGCTGGGGAAATCCCCGGTACTGGAAGATAACGGACTGGTGCTGGCCGAATCAGGCGCGATTCTGGAATATCTTCAGGAAACGTACGATTCGGCGTCACGATTCAAACCGTTAGATCCCGCCCATAAAGTGCAGTATCGCTTCTGGCTGCATTACGCTGAAGGGTCTTTGATGCCGCTCCTGTTAATGAAGCTGGTGTTTAACAGCCTCGGCAAACCACCCGTCCCGTTTGGCCTGCGCACGCTGGGTAAGGCGCTGGGGCAGGGGGTGCAAAAAGCGTATCTCAACCGCCAGCTGGAAACGCATGCGCGCTTTATTAACGATCATCTTGCCGAAAACAGCTGGTTTGCCGGCGACACGCTGACCATGGCTGATATCCAGATGAGTTTTCCCCTCTTCGCCCTGCTGGCGAGAGGCGGCATCGACAATCTCGACCACATAGCGGCGTGGAAACAGAGAGTGGAGGCACGTCCGGGCTGGCAGACAACGCTTGCGAAAGGCGGCCCGCTGACAATCCCCGGCGAGGGATGAAATGTAACGAAATTGCGCATGGACGATAACGTTTGCGCATCCTCTGCTTAATTCTTCATCGTCATGAGGCAATTTTAGCGAAAAACGAGAAAGTTCAGTTGAAAAGGGCGGGTATTAGGCTAGATAATCGTTTGCCTACATTTGACCACCCGTTTTGTAAGCGCGGAGCTAAACGTTTGCTTTTTTTGTGACGCCCCTTTCGTCGCAAACGCAGCACAAGGATTTGACGTTTCGCTGGCAGTGGAGTCTCCACCACGCTTACGGACTTTCAATAAAAATTTTCAGGGGATGTTTTCTATGTCTACGCCATCTGCGCGTACTGGCGGTTCACTTGACGCCATGTTTAAAATTTCTGCTCGCGGCAGCACCGTGCGCCAGGAAGTTGTTGCCGGTCTGACCACGTTTCTGGCGATGGTGTACTCCGTCATCGTGGTGCCAGGCATGCTCGGCAAAGCGGGCTTCCCGCCAGCGGCGGTCTTCGTTGCCACCTGCCTGGTTGCGGGTGTGGGTTCGATTGTGATGGGCCTGTGGGCGAACCTGCCGCTGGCGATCGGGTGCGCCATCTCCCTGACCGCGTTTACCGCCTTCAGCCTGGTGCTGGGCCAGCATATCAGCGTCCCGGTAGCGCTCGGCGCCGTGTTCCTGATGGGCGTGCTGTTCACCGTAATTTCAGCAACCGGCATTCGTAGCTGGATTTTGCGCAACCTGCCGCAGGGCGTGGCGCACGGCACCGGCATCGGTATTGGCCTGTTCCTGCTGCTGATCGCTGCCAACGGCGTGGGTCTGGTGATCAAGAACCCGCTGGACGGCCTGCCGGTTGCGCTGGGTAACTTCGCGAGCTTCCCGGTGATCATGTCGCTGGTGGGTCTGGCGGTGATCATTGGCCTGGAAAAACTGAAAGTGCCGGGCGGCATTCTGCTGACCATTATCGGCGTGTCCATCGTCGGCCTGATCTTCGACCCGACCGTTCATTTCTCCGGGATTTTCGCCATGCCGTCGCTGAGTGATGACAAAGGCAACTCCCTGATTGGCAGCCTGGATATTGTGGGCGCGCTGAACCCGGTGATCCTGCCAAGCGTGCTGGCGCTGGTAATGACCGCGGTGTTTGATGCCACGGGCACCATCCGCGCGGTGGCCGGTCAGGCTAACCTGCTGGATAAAGACGGACAGATTATTGACGGCGGCAAAGCGCTGACCACCGACTCCCTGAGCAGCGTTTTCTCTGGCCTGGTAGGTGCGGCGCCTGCGGCGGTGTACATTGAGTCCGCAGCGGGTACGGCGGCAGGCGGTAAAACCGGCCTGACGGCCATCACCGTTGGCGTGCTGTTCCTGCTGATCCTGTTCCTCTCTCCGCTCTCTTATCTGGTGCCGGCTTACGCGACCGCACCTGCGCTGATGTACGTCGGCCTGCTGATGCTGAGCAACGTGGCGAAAATCGACTTCGCGGATTTTGTTGATGCCATGTCAGGCCTGATCACTGCGGTATTCATCGTGCTGACCTGTAACATCGTGACCGGCATTATGATCGGCTTCGCCTCGCTGGTGATTGGGCGTCTGGTCTCCGGTGAGTGGCGTAAGCTGAACATCGGTACCGTGGTCATCGCCGTTGCGCTGGTGGCGTTCTACGCGGGCGGCTGGGCCATCTGAATTGACTTTTTATGCGAAAACGGGTGGCTCAGGCCGCCCGTTTTTATTTTCAGGACTCATCCTGTTGCCTTTTACGTTACTCTGGAGAGGATAGAATAAGAGGCACGACGCCTCAGGTTTGGCATATAAGAAACACAGCAAACAGGGAACGCATGGAAATTTTCTTCACAATACTCATCATGACCCTTGTGGTCTCATTATCCGGGGTGGTTACACGCGTACTGCCCTTCCAGGTCCCCCTGCCTTTAATGCAAATAGCTATCGGTGCGCTGCTGGCGTGGCCGACGTTCGGTCTGCACGTGGAGTTCGATCCGGAACTGTTCCTCGTGCTGTTTATCCCGCCGCTGCTGTTTGCCGATGGCTGGAAAACGCCGACGCGCGAATTTCTGGAGCACGGGCGAGAGATCTTCGGCCTGGCGCTGGCGCTGGTGGTCGTGACGGTGGTCGGCATTGGTTTTCTGATCTCCTGGGCCGTACCGGGGATCCCGCTCATACCCGCCTTTGCGCTGGCCGCCGTGCTGTCGCCTACCGACGCCGTGGCGCTGTCCGGCATTGTGGGCGAAGGGCGCATTCCTAAGAAAATCATGGGCATTTTGCAGGGCGAGGCGCTGATGAACGACGCTTCTGGCCTGGTCGCCCTCAAGTTTGCCGTGGCGGTTGCCATGGGCACCATGGTCTTTACCGTCGGCGGCGCGACCCTGGAATTCTTCAAGGTGGCGATTGGCGGTATCCTCGCGGGCTTCGTAGTGAGCTGGCTGTACGGACGCTCGCTGCGCTTCCTTAGCCGCTGGGGTGGTGATGAACCGGCGACGCAGATCGTCCTGCTGTTCCTGCTGCCGTTTGCCTCTTACCTGATTGCCGAACACATTGGCGTGTCGGGCATTCTGGCGGCGGTAGCCGCGGGGATGACCATCACCCGCTCCGGCGTTATGCGGCGCGCGCCGCTGGCGATGCGCCTGCGCGCGAACAGTACCTGGGCTATGCTCGAGTTTGTGTTTAACGGCATGGTGTTCCTGCTGTTGGGCCTGCAACTGCCGGGCATTATGGAATCCTCGCTGATTGCGGCCGAAGCGGATCCAAACGTTGAAGTCTGGATGCTGTTTACCGATATCGTGCTCATCTACCTTGCGCTGATGCTGGTGCGTTTCGGCTGGCTGTGGACGATGAAGAAATTCAGCGTTCGCTTCCTGACCAAAAAGCCGATGGAGTTTGGCTCGTGGACCACGCGCGAGCTGCTGATTGCCTCTTTCGCGGGCGTGCGCGGGGCGATCACCCTTGCTGGTGTCCTCTCCATTCCTCTGCTGCTGCCGACGGGTGACGTCTTCCCGGCGCGCTACGAGCTGGTGTTCCTGGCGGCGGGGGTGATCCTCTTCTCCCTGTTTGTCGGCGTGATTATGCTGCCGATTCTGCTGCAACATATTGACGCGGGGGACTCCTCGCAACAGCACAAAGAAGAGCGGATTGCCCGTGCGGCGACGGCGGAAGTGGCGATTGTCGCCATCGAGAAGATGGAGGAGCGTCTGGCCGCCGATGCCGAAGAGAACATTGATAACCAGCTGCTGAAGGAAGTCAGTTCACGCGTGATCGGTAATTTGCGTCGCCGTGCTGACGGACGTAACGACGTGGAAAGTTCGTTGCAGGAAGAGAACCTCGAACGCCGTTTCCGCCTGGCGGCGCTGCGCTCCGAGCGTGCCGAGCTGTATCACCTGCGCGCCACGCGGCAGATCAGTAACGAGACGCTGCAAAAGCTGCTGCACGATCTGGATCTGCTGGAAGCGTTGTTGATAGAGAATCAGTAGCGCTGTAATTGCCCGGTGGCGCTGCGCTTACCTGGCCTACGTGCTCGATCGGTACCCTCTCCCTGTGGGTGAGGGTACCCAAAACCCCTCACAACATTGCAACCACGCCTGGGCGCTGTGCGACAGATAGACCCCTTCACGCCAGATCATCCCTAACTGCCAGTGCAGATCGCTCTCCAGCGGGATCCAGCGCAGCGTATTTTTATCCAGCCGCTCGCAGATCGGCTGCGGCAGAATGGCAATCCCCACGCCCGCCTGTACCATCGCCGCCAGAAAATCCCACTGGCCGCTGCGCACCGCAATGCGCGGCTTCACGTTATGCTGGTTAAACAGCGCCATCAGCTGGCGGCTTAAGGCAAAATCTTCGTTGTAAATCAGCAGCGGGTGTTCGCCGAGCAGCTCGGGGTTTACTGACTCAATCTTCAGCCAGTCGCCGGAGCGCGGCACCAGCACGCACAGCGGATGGCTGAACAGAGGCAGCGTCGCCAGGCCGCTTTCCTCCTCCACGGGAAGGGCCGTCATGGCCACGTCCAGTTCACCGTTCATCACCGCCTGCTGCACGGTCAGGCCGCCAAATTCAGAAATTTTTAGCTCAACGCCGGGATAGCGCTGACGAAACAGGCTTATCGGACCGGCCATCATCATGCCGACCATCGGCGGAATACCGAGCCGCAGCAGCCCTTTTGTCAGATGGTTGATGTCCCCAAGCTCGGCCTCCAGCTGGCGGAACTCCGCCAGAATGGCCAGCCCGCGTTCGAACACCACGCGTCCGGTGTCGGTCAGCAGCAGCTTGCGCCCGTCGCGGATCAGCAGGGTACAGTTAAGTTCATCTTCGAGGTTTTTCAGCATCTTGCTGATGGTGGGCTGGGTAACAAACAACTTCTCCGCTGCGCGGGTAAAACTTTGCTGGCGAACCACTTCGACAAAATAGCGCAGCGTTCTTATGTCCATGATTATTCCTCGAAACTATACCTGTGATGATTTTAATTCATTTCAGTCCATACCGTGCGCTCACTATACTGGCGCCTCGTCTCATTT
>OIES01000894.1_pt1 | contig 12475 bp, 8 predicted proteins | sample 1581811 | NCBI WGS metagenome assembly OIES01 (sample SAMN03281021, study PRJEB24777) | human gut metagenome | isolation source: fecal sample PR177 from 1 month old male Malay infant, vaginal delivered... | reverse complement strand
ACCTTCAACTGACTGGCTAAACATGCGACAATGAGCGGCAAGAACGGCTTATTTTTTTCGCAAAATCAGGATATTAACTGCCCATGAAGGGTAAATACAAAGCCGCAATCGCGCTATTACTGCTGCTATTTCTTGTGCCGCTGACGCTGCTGATGACGCTCGCTCAGTGGGTACCGACGCTCGCCGGGATCTGGCTCCCCGTTGGAACGCGCATCGCGTTTGAAAAAAGCCCACGGCTCACGCGTCACGCCCTGATCATCCCCGATCTCCGCTATCTGGTAGAAGAGTGTGAAATTGCCCGCGTGGAAAACGTGACTCTGTCACACCCCAGCCGCTGGGATCTGGATATTGGCGCACTTGAACTTAACTCTGTCTGCCTGAGCAAATTACCGCAATCGGCGCCATCTACGGTGGCGCCGAAAACGCTGGCGCAGTGGCAGGCCATCCTGCCCAACACCTGGCTGACCATCCATCGCTTTACCCTTTCTCCCTGGCAGCAGTGGGAAGGTGAGCTGCATGCCTCACTGACGCCAGCCCGCCAGGACATCACCTATAACGGCGAGCAGGTGAGCATTAAGGGGCAGTTACGCGGCCAGACCCTTTCCATCAGCCAGTTCGATGTGCAACTGCCGGATCAGCCGCAGCCCGTGAAGCTGGTCGGTGAATTTACCCTGCCGCTGGTGCCGGACGGCGTGCCGGTGAAAGGGCATACGGTCGCGACCTTTAACGTGCCACAGTTATCCTCGCTGGTCGATGCCGATCTGGACTGGGAGGACAATCAGGGCCAGCTGGTGGTCATGGCGCGGGACAACCCCGATCCGCTGCTCGATTTACCGTGGCAGATCACCGCTCAGCAGTTGACCATCAGCGACGGACGCTGGAACTGGTTAGCCTCCGGCGTGCCAATGAGCGGACGCGTCGGGCTGAAAGTGGATAACTGGCAGCAGGGGCTGGAGAAAGCCACCTTCACGGGGCGGCTCAACGTGCTGACCCAGGGGGATGCGGGGAAGGGCAACGCGGTGCTGAATATCGGTCCCGGCTCGCTCAGTATGGATAACAGCGCTATGCCGCTGCACCTGAGCGGGGAAGCCAAGCAAAACGATCTGATCCTGTATGCCAGGCTCCCGGCGATGCTGACCGGCAGCCTTTACGATCCGCAGCTTACGTTTGAACCCGGCGCTTTATTGCGCTCGCGCGGGCGCATCATCGACTCGCTGGATATCGATGAGATCCGCTGGCCGCTGGCGGGCGTGAAGCTCACGCAGAAGGGCGTGGACGGCCGCCTGCAAGCCATTCTGCGGGCGCATGAAAACGAGATGGGCGATTTTGAGCTGCATCTGGACGGCCAGGCTAACGACTTTTTACCGGACAACGGTTTGTGGCAGTGGCGCTACTGGGGTAAAGGGAATTTCACGCCAATGAACGCGCGCTGGGATGTCCGGGGAACCGGGGAGTGGCGAGACAACGTTATCGAACTGACCGATCTTTCCACGGGGTTCGACAAATTGCAGTACGGTACGATGCTGGTCAGCAAGCCGCGCCTGGTGCTGGATCACCCGGTGCGCTGGTCGCGGGACCCGGATAACCCCACCTTTAGCGGCGCGCTCGCGCTCAATGCCGGGCAAACAAGCTTTTCAGGCGGAAGCGTGCTGCCGCCGTCCGTTTTGACCTTCAGCGTTGACGGGACAGACCCGACGGTGTTCCAGTTTAAAGGGAACCTGCATGCGGACGACATCGGCCCGGTCCAGGTGAATGGACGCTGGGACGGCGAACGTCTTCGCGGTCAGGCCTGGTGGCCAAAACAGTCTCTTACGGTGTTTCAGCCGCTGATCCCGCCAGACTGGAAAATGACCCTGCGCGGCGGCGAAATGTACGCGCAGGTGGCTTTCTCCGCGGCGCCCGATCAGGGGTTTGAGGCCGGGGGGCACGGGGTGCTGAAAGCGGGCAGCGCGTGGATGCCGGATAACGAGATCAACGGCGTGGATTTTGTTCTGCCGTTCCGCTTAAGCCAGGGCACCTGGTCGCTGGGCACGCGCGGGCCGGTAACGTTACGAATCGACGAGGTGAAAAACCTGGTCACAGCCCGAAATATCACCGCGGATCTCCAGGGCGATTATCCCTGGACCGAAGCGAACCCGCTCCTGCTCACCAACGTGAAGGTGGAAGCGCTCGGCGGGAAAATCACCATGCAGCAGTTGAGAATGCCGCAGCACGATCCGGCTCTACTGCGCGTGGATAATATTTCCTCCAGCGAACTGATAAGCGCGGTGAATCCGAAGCAGTTTGCCATGTCCGGCCCGGTGAGCGGCGCGCTGCCGTTCTGGCTGGACAATGAAAAATGGATCATTAAAGATGGCTGGCTGACCAACCCGGGGCCGATGACGCTGCGCATCGACCAGGACACGGCGGATGCCATTGTGAAAGACAACATGGTTGCCGGGGCGGCGATCAACTGGCTCCGCTATATGGAAATTTCGCAGTCGTGGACAAAACTCAATGTAGATAATCTGGGTGTGTTAACCATGCAGGCGGCCATTAAAGGCACCAGCCGCGTCGAAGGCAAAAGCAGTTTCGTAAACCTGAATTACACCCATGAAGAGAACATTTTTACCCTCTGGCGCAGCCTGCGCTTTGGGGACAATCTGCAAACATGGTTTGAGCAACATGCGGCGATACCCCTTCTCCGCGGTTCGACAGGCAAGGAAAGTGAGGAACAACAATGAAAAAGAGGGCTGGTGTACTCGCCGTGGCCGTCGTCGCGCTGCTGTCAGGCTGCACGCCGCGCATTGAAGTGGCGGCGCCCAAAGAGCCGATCACCATCAACATGAACGTGAAAATCGAGCATGAAATCCATATCAAGGTGGATAAAGACGTCGAAGCCCTGTTGAAATCCCGCAGCGATCTGTTCTGAGGATGTCATGAAACGATTAGCTCTGATGTTACTGGCGCTGGGGATGAACGTTCACGCCGCCACGCTTACGCTCAACGATGCGCGTGCCCAGGGGCGCGTAGGGGAAACCCTGAGCGGCTATCTTGCGCCCGTTCAGCACGACGCTGAAACCCTGGCGCTGGTGAACCGTATCAACGCCGCACGCACGGAAAGTTACCAGCAGCTGGCTGACAGTAATAATTTACCCGTCGACGAGGTGGCGAAAATGGCGGGACAAAAGCTGGTGGCCCGCGCGCAGCCGGGTGAGTACGCGAAGGGAATTAACGGCAAGTGGCTGAAAAAATAGCTAGCGATAACGCCTGCGGTATTCGCCCGGCGAAACCCCGAAACGCTGCTTAAAGGCGGTGGAGAAATGGCTATGGTCGCTGAAGCCCCAGCGGTAGCCGATCCCCGCCAGCTTTTCGTCATCGCTGATGGAACGCAGCGCCTGAGCGCATAAATCGAGGCGACGGTTCTTAATATACTGCGCTACCACCAGCCCTTTCCCGGCAAACATGCGGTACAAGCTACGCACGGACATGCCGCTCTCTGAAGCTATCCACTCCGGTCTTAACGCCTCCGACTGAATATGATCATCAATCAGGGACAGAACGTGGCGGAACTGACGCTCCTTGCGCGGCAGCACCTCGTCACGCTGCTGGAAGGCCGGACGCAGCAGACACACCATCGCCTCAAGCGCCGCTTCGCTTTCACTGGCGCTGAGATCGGCATTGCCCATGCTCTCCTGTAGCAGTCGGTAGCTCAGCTGTACGGTAGGCAGACTGCGGGAGAGGGGCAGCGCGCACCTCACTTCCTGAAAACGCGCGTGTTGCTCAATGATTTGTCGCGGGAGCAGGAGCGAAATCTGGCGGGAACGCTCCTGCCAGTAAATGGAGCACGGGCGGGAGGCGTCAATCAGCGTGATATCCCCGGCTTTCAGCATCGCGCGCTGGTCGTCCTGTTCGATTCCGGCGCTGCCTTCCAGCTGAAACACGGTGTAGAACCAGGCGTCGTTGCCGTTTTTGATCTCCTGACGGGTGCGAAACAGGTTAACGCCTGCGGCGGTCACCGTGCTCAGCTTCAGACTTTGGGTGTAGCTGGTTTCCAGCTCGCCGAGAAACGCCCCCTCTAACGGACGTGCCGCAAAGCGCCCACAAACCTGGTTAATTTGCGCCAGCCACTGCTGAAAATTGTCCTGTTCGCTTGCACACGCCATTGATGTTCTCGCTGCACCGTCACTGTTTTCGCATTGTTGCATTTATGTTGCATTTTGTCAGGGCTACGAGGCTGACTATAGGAAAGAACACTCAACGGTTACAGCGATATAAGCGGGAATTATCACGATTTGCGGACCCTGTCACAGCTGGCAAAGCGAATGTCACACAGACAAAAGCAGGAATGCGAATCCCCTCTTAGACTGCATACACACCCTGCGAAGCATAACGAAGGAGTATTCTATGTCCGAATCACATGTCGCCATCCTGCCGGGCGTGCAGCAGTTTTTAGATCGCCAGCACGGCCTGTGGATCGAAGGGCGTCAGGCGGCATCCGATAGCGAAAAGCGTCTGAACGTCTACAACCCGGCGACCGGAGAGGTTATTGCCTCTACCGCCGATGCCAGCGTCGATGATGTCGATCGTGCGGTGATGTCTGGCTGGCGCGCCTTTGTCGCCCGAAGCTGGGCCGGACGGCTGCCGGCAGAGCGGGAACGTATCCTGCTGCGGTTTGCGGATCTGGTGGAACAGCATGGCGAAGAGCTGGCACAGCTCGAAACCCTGGAGCAGGGGAAATCGATTAACATTTCCCGCGCCTTCGAGGTGGGCTGCACCCTGAACTGGATGCGCTACACGGCAGGGCTGACCACCAAAATTGCCGGTAAAACTCTCGATCTCTCGATTCCACTGCCGCAGGGCGCGCGTTATCAGGCGTGGACGCGTAAAGAGCCGGTGGGAGTCGTGGCGGGGATTGTGCCGTGGAACTTCCCGCTGATGATTGGCATGTGGAAAGTGATGCCCGCGCTGGCGGCAGGTTGCTCCATCGTGATCAAACCGTCGGAAACCACGCCGCTCACCCTGTTACGGGTGGCGGAACTGGCGAGCGAGGCGGGGATCCCGGAGGGTGTGTTCAACGTGGTGACCGGCAGTGGCGCCGTCTGTGGCGCGGCGCTGACCTCGCACCCGCGCATTGCCAAAGTGAGCTTTACCGGTTCGACGGCGACGGGCAAGCAGATTGCCCGCGCGGCGGCGGACACGCTAACGGGCGTGACGCTGGAGCTGGGCGGCAAAAACCCGGCCATCGTGCTGAAAGATGCCGATCCGGCGTGGGTGATTGAAGGACTGATGACCGGCAGCTTCCTGAACCAGGGGCAGGTCTGCGCGGCCAGCTCGCGCATTTATATTGAGGCTCCGCTGTTCGACACGCTGGTCAGCGGGTTTGAACAGGCCGTGAAATCCCTCAGCGTCGGGCCGGGCATGTCGCCGGAGGCGTTTATCAACCCGCTGGTGTCGCGCGCCCACTGCGATAAGGTCCAGGCGTTCCTGGATGAGGCGAAGGCGCACAATGCGGAGCTGATCGCCGGGAACCGGGGCCCAGACGGCAAAGGCTATTACGTTTCGCCAACGCTGGTGGTCAACCCGGATAATCATCTGCGACTGACGCGTGAAGAGGTCTTCGGGCCGGTGGTGAACCTGGTTCGTGTGGCCGACGGGGAAGAGGCGCTTCAGCTGGCGAACGACACTGAATATGGCTTAACGGCCAGCGTCTGGACGCAGAACATCAGTAAAGCGCTGGCGTATACCGACAGGTTACAGGCCGGAACCGTGTGGGTGAACAGCCACACGCTGATCGACGCCAACCTGCCGTTCGGCGGCATGAAGCAGTCCGGCACCGGGCGCGATTTCGGCCCCGACTGGCTGGACGGCTGGTGTGAAACCAAGTCGGTGTGTGTGCGGTATTAAAAAAACGCCGGGTGGCGGCTACGCCTTACCCGGCCTACGGGATCGAGGAAAAGGTTGGTTTTGTAGGCAGGGTAAGCGCAGCGCCACCCGGCGTAACTTACAGCGACCACCGATCCCGCCCGACCACCTTCGCCCTGTACAGCGCCGCATCGGCGCGGGCAATGATTTCCGGGCCGGCCAGCCCTGCGGTATAGCCTGCAATGCCCATACTCGCCGTCACACATTCACTCACCTTCGACGCGCTGTGCGGAATGGCTGCGTTGCGCAGGCCAGCCTGGATCCGCGCGGCGACTTTCTCAGCAATGCTTTCTTCGCAGTCAAAGAGGATCACCACAAACTCCTCGCCACCGTAGCGCGAAACCACATCCTCTGGCGTGCGCACCGAGGTGTTCAGCACCTCTGCCACCCGCGCGAGGCACGCATCTCCGGCCTGGTGACCGTAGGTATCGTTATACAGTTTGAAGTAATCGACATCCAGCATCAGCACCGCGAAGCGTTTGCCTTGCTCTACGGCATTTTCCAGCACCAGCTCCATCGCCCGGCGGTTGGCCGTTTTCGTCAGTGGATCCTGATGGGCCAGCGCATCCAGCCGCGAAATTAAACGCTGATTCTGCTGGTTGCGACGCCACGCCTCTTCAAACCAGCTCAACAGGATATAGCGCCCGCACACGAGAATGAACGTGAACACCACCCACAGCCCGGCAAAGCGATAATTAATTTCCTGATTCAGCAGCATGCTGGCAACGGGCAGGCTTACCCATAGCGGAACGGTGAAGCAGAGCAGTGCCACCGGGTGAAAATAGAGCGCGGTCATACCGGCCATCAGCAGGGTAACGAATATAGGCCAGGGATGAGGAAGCTGTAACACGTTGATAAACCAGTAACAACTTATCGACCACAGCAGGCTGCACATAAACAAAACGGCGCTGACGCCGCGGATGTGGCGCCAGGCCATGATCACCAGCGCCACGGAAAGGATCACCACGCCCAGCATGGAGGCGTCAATCATCTGCCGCAGAGGGGGGCTGATGTGCAGGAGGGCATCGATATGGCCGAACAGCGAATTGCGCAGCAGGACCATAAGGGCAAAGCTGGCATTCACAAAGGCGAGCCACGGCAGGTTCACGGCCAGCCCGTGAACAACCATTGATTTACGGGTAGGCCATATCGCGGGTTCGGGTGTGGCTGGATGTCTTTTTTCCATTGAAGAGAATTTTCCTTGAGCGGGCGGAACGTCCGCCCGCGAGTGCTGCCTTTACGGGGTCACAATGTTAAACCAGAATTCAAATTTATCCATGTAACCGAGCATGGCATCAAGTTTTGCGGCATCGCCGGTCACTTTGATATCGCCGTTATCCTGCGCCTGTTTAAGCGTCACTTCTTTCAGGATGATTTTATTCAGCGTATCGCGGTTGAGGGTCACGGTCGCGTCAGCGTCTTTCGCTTCGGCGTTCGCCGTGTGGTTCAGCACGCCATTTTCCAGCTCCAGCTTGTATTTGCCGCCGTCGCTGCCGAGGTCGATGTTAAACACCGATTTTGCATCCGCCGCTTTTTCACCGTTAATGTGCACCGCCAGATAGTCAAAGAACATTTCTGGCGTCATCGCGCGCACGGTATCCGGGCTGGCGGTGTTCGGGGTCGGTCCTTTCACCACGCCGTTACGCAGCTCCTGGGCGCCGGTCAGGTAGAAGTTACGCCACGGGCCTGATTCAGCCTGATAACCCAGCTGCTCCAGCGCATCCGCTTCCAGGTTTCGCGCGGCCTGATTATTTGGATCGGCAAAGACCACCTTGCTGACCACCTGAGCCACCCAGCGGTAGTTCCCCTGGTCAAAGTCAGTTTTCGCTTTGCTCAGGATGGCATCCGCGCCGCCCATATAGTCCACAAATTTCTTCGCGGCTTCTTCAGGCGGCAGTTCGTCCAGGGTCGCCGGGTTGCCGTCAAACCAGCCTAAATAGAGCACGTAGGTTGCTTTAACGTCATGGCTGACAGAACCGTAATAGCCACGGTTTGCCCAGGTATTGGCCAGGGAGTTTGGCAGTTTGAAGTTGGCGGCAATCTCGTCACGGGTCAGCCCTTCGTTCGCCATGCGCAGGGTCTGGTCGTTGATGTAGCGATACAGGTCGCGCTGGCTTTTCAGCAGGTTAACCACGTTGTCGTTGCCCCATGTCGGCCAGTGGTGCTGCGCCATAATGATTTCGGCTTTATCACCCCAGCGTACAATCGCCTGGTTGATGTATTTCGACCATGGCAATGGTTCACGAATTTTCGCGCCGCGCAGGGAGTAGGTGTTGTGCAGGGTATGGGTGACATCTTCCGCAGACTCGATCAGCTTTTTCTCTTCGATATACCAGAGCATCTCGGAAGGCGCTTCCGATCCCGGCGCGAGCATAAAATCATAGGTCAGGCCGTCGATCACCTCTTTCTGACCATCTTTCTCGATGATATTGGTCGGGGCGATCAGGGTCACCGTCCCGGCGGAGGTGGTGGTGCCGAGACCCGCGCCGACCTGGCCCTTCGCATCCGGCTTCAGCAGGTTGCCGTACATATAGCTGGCGCGGCGGCTCATGACGTTACCCGCCATGATATTCTCCGCGACGGCGGCCTCCATAAATCCGGCGGGCGCGTAGACTTTCACCTTGCCGGACTTCACATCTGCTTCATCCACCACGCCGCGCACGCCGCCATAGTGGTCAACGTGGCTGTGGGTGTAAATTACGGCGACAACAGGCTTGTTACCGCGATTTTTATAGTAAAGATCCATCCCGACTTTGGCCGTTTCCGCCGACACCAGCGGGTCGACCACGGTAATGCCTTCTTTACCTTCAATAATGGTCATGTTTGACAGGTCGAGGTTACGGATCTGGTAGACGCCTTCGGTCACTTCAAACAGACCGCTGATGTTGATCAACTGGGACTGACGCCATAAGCTCGGGTTAACCGAGTCGGGCGCTTTATCGCCTTCTTTGATAAAGGCGTACTGCTGCGGATCCCAGACGGTGTTGCCTTGCTCCCCTTTGATAATGTCCTGAGGCAGCGGGGCAATAAACCCTTTGTGGGCGTTGGTAAAATCGGTGTTATCGGAGAAAGGAAGCTGGTTGAAGAGTGCGTTGTTGGCCTGTTGCGTTGCTGCGGTGGCATCCTTAGGTGCTTCTGCGGCCCAGGCGGAACTGGCAGAAATAAAACATCCCGCCAGCGCGAGACTCCTGACGATCTCATTGATTCTCATCCTAAAACCTCTCAGTAAACTGTGACGTTGTTTGTGGGGACTTCGAATCCTGGTGAAAGTGTGTCAAGAAATGCAAAAGGATTAAGCGAGGTAACAATAACTATAATCGGGGAGAGTAATTCAGCAAGTAAGCGGATGAAAAACCGGGCATTACGCCCGGTCGGTAGGTTATTTCTGCTCTTTTTTCTTGCCGAGCGTTGGCGTCTCGTCAAAGAAATTCCACGGCTTGAGTAACGTGTGCACCCATTCCGTCGGCATTATCGGCCACTCCTCGGCACGGGCGACATGGGTGGTGCCGGTGGTCATCCAGATGACGTTATCCTGGTCGTTCAGCGACTCGTTATCTTTGCTGTACTGGCCGAGGCCGGTATCGTGCGTGGAACGGTTCGGGTATTTTCCCTCCGGGTACATCTCGTCGGGATGGTAACGCGTCACCCACAGCTGTTTATCCATAAAGCTCAGGCGGTGATAAATCCACTCGTCCGGGGCAAACTTCGCGCCGGACGCTACCGGGTGTGTACCGCCCGCGTAAGGGATGATTTGATACGAGACCGGGTTGCCCATGCGGTTCTCTTTGCTGGTATTGCTCAGCAGGCGGATGGTGCCCGGGTCAAACTTCTGCGCCGCCTGCTTTTCGGTATCAATATCATACTGATTAACCTGCATGGTGCTGGTGCGCGGTCCGCCAGCGGTGTTCGGTTTGACGTCCGGATCCATGGCCACCAGCTTATTGTTGATGCCGTCCACGTCCATATCCAGACGGAAGTTGTAGATGTGCTGGTGGGTGGTACCGACAATATTATGGTCGATCAGCGTTCCGTATCGGGTGTCATCCTTCGCGGTGGCATCATGCATGGTTTTCGTCTGCACGCCTTTCACCGCTTCAATGCCCGTAGCCCCTGCATCAATGCCGATAGTGCCGTTTTCGTGGAATACCCAGTCGAAGATGTAATCGTAGTTACCCACGGTGCTGACCCAGCGCACCACCAGCTCGCGGCGTTCGGTGCTGACGTTGGGTTTACCTAACTCCTGATGCTTATATTCCGGCCCGGCGTAACGCTCGAAAATGGCGATCGCCCGGGGGATCTCCATTGGCGCGCCGGTGTAATCCGGGATGGTTTCGTTGAGCATCACGGCGTTAGACGGAACATCCTTGCCGCGCACCAGCGGGGAGGTCAGGGTACCCATGCCGTAATCGCCGGAGTCCAGGTAGGCTTTAAAGTACCAGCCGATATCCGGGTCGCCGTACGGCACAATCATGCCGCCGAGCGATCCCTGATACATCACCTGTCGCTTTTTGCCGTTGTCGTTATAGGTCACGGTGGAGATTATCGGGCCGACGCGTGAGTCCAGGCTCAGATGAAAATCCCAGTTCTGCCAGTGCACCCTATCCCCGGTGATGGTGTAGTTCTTGCCTTCCGGCTCGATAATCTCCAGCGGTTTTTTCACCGTTTCAACGCGGTCGCGGCCATCATAAGGGCGCGGCGTGAGCGGAACCGGCACGACCGGGCCTTCCTCAATCTTCTGGATTTTCTTCTGCTCGAGATCCACCACCGCAACCAGGTTTTCGATCGGGTGCGCCCAGTAGTTACCGTCGCCCACGTCGAGATAGCTGATCACTTTCAGCAGGCGGTCTTCCTGTTTCAGCCCATCCTTGCCGTCAAAAAAGCCGACGGTAAGCGGAGTGGTGATCACTTTCTTCGGGTCGGTAATGCCGCGCTTTTTCAGCACGGCGGCAAACTCCGGGCTTTCATTGATGATCTGCTGCACGGTATTGAAGTCATCCAGCAGCACCATGCCGTGCGCGTCTTTGATCGGCTCCCAGCGGAGGATCTTTTTGTCCTTCAGATCCACCCGGCTTTCGATGATGTGTTTATCATCAAGCATGATGATATTGGCCTGGCGGGGCGCATCCACCGCCGTGCCGTTAAGCACAAAGTCCCAGACTTTGGCCTTTTCTGGCTCCGCCAGCGCAATCTGGGTAAAGCGGGTATTGGGTTTAAAATCCGCAGAGGCTTTCACAATGGCTACGGCCTGATTGATTTCATCAGCCGTCAGCGCGTTTAACGGGTGGGGGCTTTTTTCAACCTGGAATGTCTGATCAAGACCGGACTGAAAGACATCGTTGATAAAGGTCTCCGGGATAAACGCCTTATTGTTCTTCATCACCACGGGCACCTGGAGCGTCAGCGGTTTGCCGTTAACGATGGCGGTATTTGCGCCGGGTTTGACCTTCACAAAGGCACCGTCTTTGACGATGGTGAACATCTGGGCGTAATCATCCCACTGCACGTCCGCGCCAAACGCCTGAAGCGTTTTGTCCATCGGGACCATATGCGCCTCGCTGCCGTGAGCGTAAACAGGGGATTGCCAGGCGCAACAGAGCGCAACGGCCATGGCCAGTACCGTTCTACGGGCAGAAAAAGAAGAATTGCTTCCCATCGCAGACCTCATCTTGTTGTGTTTATTGTGTTGTGTCAGCCTTATCCTGACAGGCGCGCACGAAAAGCGTTTGCCTGCATCTGCCAGGTTGTTTGTCAGTCTTGCCAGGTTAAAAAAAGAGCGGGGGTGCATCACACCCCGGTCAGGTAGTTGTAGGCCGGGTAAGCGGAGCGACACCCGGCAAGAAAGAGGTGCGTCAGAAGTCACCCTGCTGGCGCGCCACCAGCGTCAGGATGGAGTAGAGCGCCACGGCCTGCTGGTGCTGGTTGAAGATCTCCACCGCCCATTCCACCACGCCGGTGGGTTTTTCCTCGGCAGTGCGCTGTTTCTTCAGCGTTTTACGTTTACAGGTCAGGCGCACCTGAATGGTATCACCCGGCTTGACCGGCTCAATAAAGCGCAGGTTTTCCATGCCGTAGTTGGCAATAACCGGCCCAACCCCGGCATCGACAAACAGCCCCGCCGCGGCGGAAATCAGGAAATAACCGTGTACCACGCGCTCACCAAAAATCGACTCCGCCGCGCCAATTTTGTCCATATGAGCGTAGAAATGATCTCCGCTCAGGCAGGCAAAATTCACGATATCCGCTTCCGTCAGGGTACGACGCGGGGTCAGCAGGCTGTCGCCCGGCTGTAACTCCTCGAAGTATTTACGGAAGGGATGAACGCGATCTTCCTGCACCTCCGCGCCACGCACCCACTGTTTACCGATCGCGGCGAGCATGGACGGGCTGCCCTGAATGGCCGTGCGCTGAAGATAGTGCTTCACCGCGCGCAGGCCGCCCAGCTCTTCGCCGCCGCCCGCACGTCCCGGACCACCGTGCACCAGCTGCGGCAGCGGTGAACCGTGGCCGGTGGATTCTTTCGAGGATTCCAGGTTGAGGATCTGAATGCGTCCGTGGGCGCGCGCGGCACCGG
>OIES01000889.1_pt1 | contig 12531 bp, 17 predicted proteins | sample 1581811 | NCBI WGS metagenome assembly OIES01 (sample SAMN03281021, study PRJEB24777) | human gut metagenome | isolation source: fecal sample PR177 from 1 month old male Malay infant, vaginal delivered... | reverse complement strand
GCCAGGAACGGGGTCAGCGCAGCCTCAACTACGCCAAGCGCATGCCCATTCCCGCCCGGGCGCGCCGACGTACCAGCGGTAACAGTTGGAACCGGCTCGGCCACTGGCTGCCCGGTGGCCCCGGTGCGGAATTTAGTAAGATGCGGTACCGCCAGCGCGTAGCCATGCTTTTTAGTGATGGTCTGCAATGGCTCTAACAACGATTGCCCGCGGAAACAGTCATAACCTCCTTTCGTCGTGGTGTGGTTACACTTCACGATGAAAGGTGATGCGCTTTCGATAACAAAGCGCTGGATGCCGCGCGCGATACGTTTGAGCGTATTTTCCGCCAGCGGCTTTTTGCGGTCGAAGATGGAACGGGCCGGGATGTTCCAGTCAATGCACTCCGCCGCGGTACGCCATGGCGCCAGCTTGCCGCTTTGTACTTCCAGTGATTTTGGATCCCCATGAGTCGCTTCAGGCCAATGAATCTTGCGGCCGTCACAACGCATGACCATGAAGAAACGCTTTCTGATCGTCGGCGCGCCGTAGTCACAAGCGCGCAGCTCACGATAATCGACCTCATAGCCAAGCCCGGCGATCAGCTGTTGCGCCTGCTGGCCGTGTGGCTCAATGGCAAGAAATTCACAAACCTCAGCCAGTGCTGGGTGATTCGCCGCGATACCAGTCGACAGCATGCCGACAAATGCCTCAAATGTTTCACCAGCACGCTCAGGATCCGGGCGTAATTCTTCATCCAGCAGCGGGCCCCATGTCTTAAACTCTTCGACGTTCTCCAGCATCATGACGCGGGGACGTACTGCCAGCGCCCAGCGCAGGACAATCCACGCCAGCCCGCGAATCTCTTTCTTAACCGGCTTAGCGCCCTTCGCTTTGGAAAAGTGGCGGCAGTCAGGGCTAAACCAGGCCAGACCGACAGGTTTACCGCTGGTGGCTGCGCTTGGGTCAACGTCAAACACCGACTCGCAATAATGCAGCGTGTCAGGGTGATTCGTCTTATGCATCGCAATAGCGTTTTCGTCGTGGTTGATAGCGATATCCACGCTACGCCCGATCACCAGTTCAATGCCGGTACTCGCGCCGCCGCCACCAGCAAAGTTATCAACGATAATTTCACGCATTGACGGCCCCCTGCATGCTGTTGAAGAGACCACCAGCGGTCGTGATAATTTCACTCGTCGGCATACGTTCGAGCCACAGCTGGTTGATATTGGCTTTCAGCTTGTTCTGTTGTGAAACAGGTAGAGCGTCAGCCCCTTCAATCTGGTTAAACACCAGGCCAACCTCAAGAGGCCAAACGCGCGCTTCGTTTAACGCCTTGTCCTTTGATTCCTGCGTCTCACGGACATGGGCGCGGATCCCCCGAATATTTGACCATTTGGCTTTATCCAGGCTTTCCATGGTCGCGATGAATTCACTGTGGTTGATGCCGTATTCTTTCGCAGATTCAACGGCGACCGTGCGAAGCCGCTCTGACATGTCTTGTTTCACGTCATCGCTATCAAAGGCCAATGTTTCCAGCCAGGCATTAACACCCACCATGATGCTCTCGCTGATCAGCTTCTTCGCTCTGTCGATCGTCAGCGGTGAAACATTGGTAAATTCAGGGTTTTCCAAAGAGTCGGCAGCCCAGGTATGACCAAACTTTGACTCGCTGAAGGTGTACTCACCTTTCTCGCCGAACGCCGCGACAACACAGGCCCAAGCCTCTACACCACTGGTTTCAAGAATGGCTTTTTGGGTTAATGGCAGTTCTGCCTCTGATTTCTCCGGCACTACCTCAGCGTCCAGCTCCGGCGCCGCATCAGTTTGCGTTCTTCCCACTGCAAACTGGGCCAGCGACATCGAAGCGCGGCCTTTGGCCTCCAGATCGGTGCGGTTGATGTAACTGAAACGCTCTCCCCGCCATGTTTTGTCGAATACCACGATAGCGCCAGCAAAAAATGCGCTGGTGGGCTGCTGCTTTTCGTCTTTCGGCACGAACCATGTAGGAAGATCGAAACCAATTCGGCCACGGATGAATGTGACGTGATCTGCCTCTTCCGGCCACCACGTCTCACTCGTCGCAGACTTAATGAGAAAAACGTACCGTCCACCCTTTTCTCGCATTGCCATAGCGTGGTTAATGATGTGGGTCATTCCGGTAACGGCCTGCTTGTCGTGGTACTGAGAGCGGCTGTAAGGCGGGTTGCCAAACCCGGCACCACCGAGTTCTGCCAGACGCTCTGACCAATCCTGCGTCAGGGCATTATCTTCAGCCGTGTACCATGTTGGGCACTTCGCGTTGCTGTCGTCGGCAAAAAGGTCCAACACCAGAGGGCCGAACATCGCATTGATACCCCAAAACAACAGATCCGGAGTGCGCCATTGATCGCCGACCTCTTTCAACTCATGGGCTGGTTTTGAACGCAGTTCAGCCAGCGCGCGGCAGTATTTGCTTTCAATCATCCTCTGAACCCCTCTGGAATTTTGGTATCTACCGGGCCGAACTTCATCGGGTCATGTTTCTTCTCGCCCCAGCTTTCACGCGGGGGACGGCCTTTCTTATCCCAGCGGATCCCGCTTTGCAGATAACCCTCAAATTTTTTCGGCCCAAACAGAGTTTCAGGCCGCATGTACTGATACTGCGCGTCGTTGCCGTTCCAGTGTTCATGCTTAAGGTCAATCACCAGCGTTAAGTCGCTGACGGTATAACCTTCACGCAGACGGGCACGTATGTTTTCCAGAGAGGTTTTAGATTTCTGGTACCGGGAGCCGCTTACCTGGTTCAAATGAGTTAAAACCAGGATGGCGTTATCAGTGATCAACACCTCAGGGTCTGGTTGCGGCGCAACCGGACAAGAGGGGTTAATGATCTGTTTGTGATGATCTGAGTAATGATCTGTATAGAGAATAGGTTCCGCGACTTCGCGGTTAGGGTTCTGCGGTTCTGCGTTTTCGGTTCCGTGATTTTGCGGAATAGGTTCCGCGACTTCGCGTTTCCCGTTCCGCGATTCTGCGGAATCCAGTGTTACAGGGAATAAAACGTTAATTAGCGCTTCGCCGTTAATGCGGTAATGCGTTTTTTTTGTACCATTTACCTGGCGCTGGGTCTTTTGAACTACGTCAGGAAGCCAACGAGTGCAAATCTTGTTTACCAGGCGCTGTACCTGATCTTCACTTACCCCTCGAATCTCAGCGGCAAGCTCACTGTGTTCTTTGTAGAACCAGCCATCATTCAAGTCGGATTTACCCGACCAGAACACAAGTTGGTTTAGAACAGCACCTAAGGCATGCGCCTGCTGGTCACCTGAGAAAAAATCGAGGTAAGGCACCGGAATGGTGATGCAGTTCCGTTGTCCCGATAGCGATTGAACGATTTCAAATATCTGGCTCATGTTCGTTCGTTATCTCCCTGAATAACTCAAGCGGGCTGAAGCATTCGTGCTCATACCCTGCTCGCAGGTAGATAACACGCCGCGTTTCAGGCTCCCACCGGATAACCCGAACGGGGATACCTCTGTAGTCTTTGAACCTTCGGTTAACTTCGCGCATAAGCGTTTCGCCTTCCTGTAGTAAACCCCCACAATTGCGACCGCCCGACTGTGGTTACATGGCACCCAGCGGTTTGCTATTCTGCGTTCATACCGAAACAACGGAGCGCCCGGTACCGGGATCATCCTGAGTTGCGGCAAACGGTTAAAAGCCGTTAAACTGGTCATGCGGATTACTTCTCCATACAAGATTTGTCTGCCACGACGCCCGGAGCTGCACACTCGCGGGCGTCACTCTTTTCCGGCGCGCAAAACACACGGAAAAGCAGCGTCAAATGTTCCTGCCACTTAGCCATCACCTGATAGCTGTTCTCTTCGATCTGGGCGCGTTCCTGAGCATCAATAACGCCGTCAGCGGTAGCTTTACGAACGTATTGCGAATGCCTGCCGATCCACTCAACTGACTCCATGAGACGCTGGTTGATATCGCCGTTCTCAATTTCTTCAACATCAGCCAATGGCACAAAAACACCGTTCGAGTGACGTGCAATAGCGTTCGCTATGTGGTTTGAACCACCAGCACGCTGAAGCACCATCGCCCAACCGAGCGGGAAGATTTGATCACCATCGGTACGCAGCCGGTTAAACAGCGCGTTCTCGGTCACACCCAACCACTCAGCAGCTTCGAAATAACCGCCTGGTAGCTCGGTGATCGTTTTTTTGATTGCGGCCACCAGCCAGGCTGGCTGCTTATCAACTTTCCATTCAGGTTCTATACCCACGGCATGTACCTCTCTTCTGTGGTTACTGCTTGTGTTGAGAATTGCTAAATTTGCTGTAGAGAGAGGCGTCGTATTTCAACTTCCCGTTTGTAATTCTTTCGATGTAAAGAGCCTGTTTTTCTGGAATGACATCTCCCCATTGACAAACGGCACTGTGAGTTACCCCTAAGGCAACTGCGGTTTTAGAAATGCCGCCGTAGTAGTCGACGACTGTCCCTTTATGCATGGTTTGAATCCTCATTAGTTAGCATTCTTACATCGTATATGGACAGCATACTTACGTCAATAAAATGTAAGATTGCTAACGTACATTCCGAGGAGATTTTATGGATACCGTTGGCAGCAGACTGAGATTCAGAAGAAAGCAGAAAAAACTTACCCAGCGCGATGTCGCTGAGTGGGCCGGAGTAAGCGCGTCTGCTGTGACCCAGTGGGAAAGTGATTTAACTAAACTATCTGGTGAAAACTTGATACTGGTGTGTAAGTGCCTTCAGTGTTCGCCGGAGTGGTTGGTTTTTGGCTCAGGCGATATCGAAAATGGCATTAACATCAACTTAATGTCTGCCAGAGAGGTCCCTCTGATATCATGGGTGCAAGCTGGCAATTGGACTGAAGTAATTGGCAATCCAAGCAATGAGCAAGTTAAAACAACTCGCAAGCTTTCCGATTCAGCCTTTGCTTTGAGGGTTAAAGGGGATTCAATGACTTCCAGTAAGGAGTTGAGTATTCCTGAAGGTTCTATTGTAATTGTTGAGCCCGAGTTCGGCTTCGTGGATGAAGCAAACGGTAAAATTGTCGTGGCACAAACGGTTTCTGTCGGTGAAGCGACCTTAAAAAAACTAGCGATAGATCCCCCTTTTTCGTACCTGATTCCATTAAATCCGGCGTTCAAACCCATTGAGGTGAATCAAGAAACCAATCTAATTGGTATAGTGAAGCAAATAATCATTGATCTTAAGACCAAGCCCGCCCCTTACAAGCCCGCCGTTCGCGCGGGCTTTTTAGTGCTCAAAAAATAATAGTAAGTAAACTTACAAAATTAACTTGACTGAAAATGTAAGATGTCTAATATTACATCCATCAGCAGCGAACATCATCAACCACAAGGCAACGTTATGGAACTCATTCGATGTGCATTCTGCGGAAAAAATCAGGGAGAAGTCCCACTGATGATCCTTCAGCGGGAATCAAACACAGCTATTTGCTCTGACTGCTCCGCAGAGTGTATGCGAATCGTCATTGAGAAGTCAGTGACAAGCATAAATGGACAAAAGGACGGACCTCGTATAGGTAAAGAAACCGTCACTAAACCGCCTTACCCGGTAGTAGAGGCAATGCTCGATATGCAAAAAGAAAGATGGGTTATTGAAATTACTGAAGGACGTTACACGTTCCTAAAAGAAATCAACGGGAGCGTTGACGAAAATTATGCCCCCGTATGCAAAGCACAAGCTGCAGTATTCGCAGCTGCAATTATTCAAGGTTTTCAACCACCACGCGACCTTCGGAGTTGCGATAAACAACCTGGTTGAATTCGACCTGGATCAGATTTTCTGCTCGTTGTTTTAGGCGATAGAAATCTAACCCACTGAACGAAATTTTGGTATCGCGCGGGTAGTGCTGTAAACGGTCAAGCAACTCACCGACTGTAATTAGGTGCTCATCGTGCATAAAAATATCCTCAAGCTGTAAGAACTTAAAGGATACCACCGCGCCTGATGTGGTTAAAAGCAGGCCAAAGCAATATGAAGTGATCCCTGTTCTGGCTGTTCACTTTCCCCTGAGGGTGACAGCCAGCTTTTTAAGGGCACAACGTGAAAGCGCACTCCATCAACTATCGGTTGTGGATGACAGGTAAGTAAACAGGCGGAGTGCGCTTCCAGTTGTGGTAATGCGGCTCTGCGCACGTGACGAGGCCAACAAGTTTTTATTTCAACTTTTGAAATGAATACGTTTCTTGAGGTGTAGCGTCGCCGGTTCTGGCCGGTCCGGCAGGTGGAGGCACCACCGCCACAACAAAATCATTGCTGTGTGTAGTCTTTGCCCATCACATCGGTGGGCACCTTTTTTACACAACAGACAAGGGCATCGCCGGGTGACGGGCTCATAACCCAATCCACCCGGGCGCGAGGGAAGTGGCCTGTCTACCCATAACAATCGCGCGGGTGCCCTTCTCTGTTGTGTATGGAGAAGTTCCACTGGCGGTGGCAGCCGCCTCACAGAGGGTTAAACCATGAGTATTGACCGCATGACCGTAGTGCCCGATTTCCTGGGCGAACTGGATGCCGGCGTGTTCATGAACAAGATCGCGGCAGCTTTAAACACTACCGCGCTTGGCGTTCTGAACAACGGTACCAAAGGCAAAGTAGTCCTCACCTTTGATATTGAGCGTATGGGTAACTCCGTCGAAGAAAAGCGCGTCAAGATCAAGCACAAGCTGAACTACATCACCCCAACCCCGCGCGGTAAAGCCTCCGAAGAAGACACCACCGAAACACCAATGTGGGTTAACAAAGGCGGCAAGCTGACCATCCTGCAGGAAGATCAGGGGCAGCTGTTCGGGATCAACGGCGGCGTTGACGGAAAGCTTAAAGCGGCACAGTGATCCGCAGCAGACAAATCACTGACATCCGATTGACCACATATTAAGGAAATTTTATGTCCCAGATTTTAGACGGCAATGCCCTGCAGCAGGTGAAAGACCTGGTTCTTTCCGGTTACCACCTGGATGCAACAAAAGTTACGGCATGCCCGACTGCCCTGCTTCCTGAAGGTGTTAACGTTGAAAGCCTCGAGCGTTTCGAACTTGAGCGTTTTCGCTTCCGTGGCGCCATGACCACAACCAGTATTCCTGATTTTGTGCGTTACGCAGCAGGCTACGCCAACGAAGCCGAACCAGCGCGCTGCTTTATCGATGCTGACAACATGACCGCACGCTCTGTCTTCAACATCGGTACGTTGGCTAACCCTGGCCATGCTGATAACGTCGCCTCGATCACCCTCAAAAAGACAGCACCATTCCGAGCCTTGCTTCAGGTAAACGGCAATCGTCTGGGCCAGAAAGAAATTGCTGAATGGTTGGAGGACTGGGCCGACTTCCTGACCGCATTTGATGCCGACGGGAATGTGTTGTCCATCGCGCAGGCAGCTGGTGCCGTTCGTCGCGTCAATATCAAACAAGTCTCGGAAGCTGCTCATGAAGACGAAGATTTTGCCGGCAGAAAGTCCCTGATGCAGAGCGTTGAAGCCAGCAGTAAAGACGTCATGCCAGTGGCCTTTGAGTTCAAATGCGTGCCATATGAAGGCCTGGGCGAACGCCGCTTTAGCCTGCGTAACAGCCTGCTTAAAAGCGGGGAACCGGTGTTTGTACTCCGCATCGTTCAACTGGAAGCCCAGGAAGAAGCTATCGCCAACGAGTTCCGTGACCTGCTAATCGAGAAGTTCACCGACAAGCCGGTTGAAACCTTTATCGGTAACTTTAAAGCGTAATTTCTCTGCATTAAATCCCCGGCGCCGCGGGGATTTATTGAAGCGTAATTCCCTTTATTAATCGCCAATGGCGAGGGATACGTACAACCAAAAACTGGCGCAGGTGCAGCTGCCAAATATGGAGAAGAAAATACGATGAGTTATATCCAGACACTTTCAGGTAAGAAATTCGATTACCTCAATTCAACCACTGACGACTAATAGATCGAGGATATTGCGACCGCACTTTCCCATATCTGCCGCTTCAGTGGTCATCTGCCGGAATTTTACAGCGTGGCCCAGCACTCGGTAATGTGCAGCCAAATTGTGCCGCCAGAGTTTGCCTTTGAAGCCCTGATGCATGACGCAGCTGAAGCCTATTGCCAGGACATCCCTGCCCCCCTGAAAGCATTGCTTCCAGATTACCGTCGCATTGAAGAGGGGGTAGAACAGCTGATCCGGGCCAAATTCAGCATCACCTCTGATATGTCAGCGGTAGTGAAATACGCCGATCTGGTGATGCTTGCCACAGAACGCCGCGATCTGGATATCGACGACGGCTCACTCTGGCCTTGCCTCGAAGGTATTCCGGCCAGCGACATTATCCAGATCGTTCCTCTTCGCCCAGGCCAGGCATATGGCTTGTTCATTAACCGTTTCAATGAGCTTACGGAATCACGTGCATGCCTCGCATGAAGATAAAAGAACTGGTAGCCGCAGCCCATGCTGCGGCCGGGAAACTGCCACCAGCAGAAGCCTCCCTGATGCGTGAGGTAGCCACTCGCCTGGACGTTACATTTGCCGCCTTGACGGAATCGATGGACCAGCGAATGAGTCTTGACGCCGAAATTAACCATCTTCGTCAGGAGTCCGTCCAATGACCCCAAACAAATATGCGACTCTGCGCGGCACAATCGCCCGAGCCAAACGCAACGACTGTCAGAAGGTAGTGATGCGTGTGACGTTAGTTGAAGAATTCCTCCTCCAGCTTTCAAACGCTGAGAAGCGGATTGCTGAATTGGCTACGGAGAATGCATGGCTGAAGCAGTTTCCTGACCAAATCGTTGGCTTCATCGGAAAGCTGGGCTCAAGCGAAATTGGTAGCGAAGCGAAAGAAAAAATTGAAGCCGCAGTGAAGAAAATCAAAACCCCAGCCACCGACGCTTTCCAGGCTGAAGTGATTACCAACGCTATCAAATCCGCGCTTAACGATTGTTCGGAGTGCCTCGATAGGGACTGCATCATGGATTCGAACGGCATCAGTTATGAAGATGCTGCACTCCGTGAAGCGGGTGCTTTGACACTGCATGATGCGTTGCTTCGCCAGGAGCGTGCCGTATGAGTTCAGACATCATCGATCAGGCAAACGAGCTGGTAGAGCACCGCCTGCAGCTGGCCATACAAAAACACCGTATTGATCAGAATGCAGTCTCTGCAGATCACTGTTCTGAATGCGGAGAGGATATTCCTGAGGCGCGCCGGGTTGCAATGCCTGGCTGCAAAACATGCGCCAGTTGCCAGGAAGTTTTAGAGCTCATGATTAAGCAGCGTAAGGGGTAATCGATAGAGTACGCGCATAGATCGTCAGAGTACCAATGCCGGTGGTTGTCCCCTCGGCTTTAATCGCAGAATTAGCAATGGAGAAAGCAGTTGAACGACTTAATGATTGACCTCGAATCAATGGGGAAAAAGCCAAATGCGCCGATCGTCTCAATTGGTGCCGTCTTTTTTAACCCTCAAACAGGTGAACTTGGCCAAGAGTTCTACTCGGCCGTCTCGCTTGAAAGCGCAATGGCTCAAGGCGCTGTACCGGATGGAGATACAATTCTGTGGTGGTTGAAACAAAGCCCTGAAGCGCGCTCAGCTATTTGCGTTGATGATGCGATGCCTATCACTGATGCACTGTCGGAACTTAGTCATTTCATTCACCGGCATGCATATAATCTCAAATACATGAAGGTCTGGGGTAACGGGGCCAGCTTTGACAATGTGATTCTGCGCGGAGCTTACGAACGCGCCGGACGCATTTGCCCGTGGGAATTTTGGAACGATCATGATGTACGCACGATTGTCACCCTCGGTCGCAGTGTTGCTTTCGATCCGAAGCGTGACATGCCTTTCATTGGCGATGTGCATAATGCCCTGGCTGATGCGCGCCATCAGGCAAAATACGTGTCAGCAATTTGGCAGAAACTTATCCCTGCCACCAGCACCAACGAGTAAACCACTCAGCCCGGGTGCAGCCGGGCTTTATGGAGAAGGAAACCATGGCAAAGCTAATGAAAGCGAGTCAATGGGGGCGCCGAGAGTTCACCGATGACTCTGTTCCTGATAACCGAACGATTAAACGTTGGGTCGAGAACGGTTTACTCATGGGGCGTATCGTAGACGGTTCTGTTTTTGTCTGCGAAACCGAAAAATGGGGCGTCGACTCAATGGTTAGTCAAGCAGTTCGCCAGTTGATTAATGAGGGCTAACCATGGCGGCAAGGCCAAGAAAAAAAGAATACCGACACCTGCCAGATTATTTATTTTTTGATAAAGATCGCGGTGTTTATAAATTCACGCTTGTTACAGGAAAGAAGAAGAATATTGGTAAGGATCGGGCCATAGCTATAGCCATTGCCCGTGAGTACAACCTTAGAATGAGACCTGAACTTTCCCCATCCGTTGATAACCTGATTAGAGAATCCGGCGGGGTTACTGGAGAAGCCAAACCGTTTGCAGACCATGTGGATCACATCATGGCTCGGGCTGTTGAAGATGAACGCCCTTCTCAGAGTACTTTAGATGATTGGAACAATGACGCACTACGCGTGAAAGAGTTTTTCATTAACATACCTGCTTGCGATATCGAGCTGGAGCACGTTAACGCCTACATCAATAAGTACCATGCCAGCGCGTCCGCGAACGTGCAAAACAGAAAAGTCAGCTTTCTCAAAAAGCTTTTTTCGTATGCGGTCGATGAATCCTTGATGCTTGATAACCCGGCAACCAGGAAGAAAATGCGCAGAACTGAAGAGAAGAAAAGACAACGACTTTCGCTCGATCATTTTATGACTATACGTCGTGCTGCTGCACCGTGGCTTAGAACTGCGATGGACTTAGCCTTACAGACGACACATGCACGGCTTGAAGTATCAAGGATAAGGTATTCGATTCGCGAGCCGAAAAACGGTATATGTGGTTGTGTCTGGCTCGAACAGCCAGAGAGTGGCATTTATGGAACACTATACATCCACCGCCAAAAGGTACAAAAGAAGGAAGCCTCGCATGTTGCAATCCCTATCGGCGATGAGCTAAAACGTATAATTGATGACAGCCGTGATAATGTGGCCAGCCCGTATGTAGTCCACCGTATACCTGAACGACAGGTTAAACGAAGTAAAGAAGTATCACACCCAACACAGGTGGCCCCGGACTATGTAAGCCGGTCCTTTTCAGCTTTACGTGACAGTTTGGGGTTGTGTAGCCATTTAAAAATGGATGAGAGACCAACCTTTCACGAAATCCGAGCTTTGGCTGCACATCTGTTCGATAAACAAGGGATAGACCCACAAGGACGTATGGCTCACAGTGACTCAAAATCTACCAAGATTTACACACAAAATCATATCGATTGGGTTGTAGTACCTCATGGAGAAATTAAAACTGGATAGACTCTCACAGTCCCAGAACTACATTCTCACAACAGATTAGCGAGACATTAGAATGGTCGTTAGTTCAAAGATTGTTGTGGGTTTTTGAAATTTTGCTTTTAATCATAATAGGTATGTCACTATGCGTATGAATCAACTGCCCGGATATGGTCTTCCAGAGCTTGCCTTCTGGCCACAACCTTGGTACGAAACAGATAAATGGCAAATGTACAGCCTGAAACTTCGTACCGATGGAACAGTTCACTGGTTCCGACGTTACTTAGAACGTGGTATTCCTGGTCATGCATACGCCGACATCTATGAAAATTACGAAGATGCAAAAAAATCAGCAATTGTGCTGAATAAAAATATTGAGTTTGATATTGACAAACTTCCTTTATCCTTACCTGAAAAAGAGTCATTGCGTTTAAAAGTCGATAAAGCCCTAACAGCCAAAACGCGTTTGCTTAATGAAGAGCAATCAATGCTCAAGGAAGCTTTAAAAAAACACGCAAACGATCCTCGTATTTCCGCGGATGAGTTAATTCTCAAGCCCGAGTTAGAGAAGCTGCGCGAACCTTTATACATTGCTCTCACTGAAATGCCTTATCTACGTTGCATTTTTTTACCTCATTACCATGTTTGTCTTTATCTTGAAGAAGGTAATACTTGGCAGAGGTTAAATTTCCCTACGTCAAAAGCGGCAAAAATTTATTATCAGGAGCGTATTGCACGAGGTTTTGGTTTATCTGGAGAAGCACATTGGGGCAAAACCAAATCAGAGATTCGCTCAATGCTACTTCCGCGAGCCAACCAACTGCTACAGGAATCAAGCGTAAAGAGAATGTTGGATGAAGCCCTAAGAAACGGGAAAAAAGTACTTGTCTCAGGAAATTATGTTTTCTGGTATGAGGACAAGAACCAATTAGGATGGTGCGTTAAAGTGATTTACGACAATGATGGTAACTCAAAAGGTAATACAATCTGGAAGGAGGGTACAATTATATCTAAAAATCATGGCCGGATTGTTGTGCTTCCGTACACGAAGGAAAATGGCGAACACGTCAAAGGCTATACAAAGAATGCTCCTAATGATGGAAATTCGCTTCCAAGACATAAGGATGAATATGTTGAGCTTCCATTCGAAATTCTTGATGGTGACCTGATGTAT
>OIES01000875.1_pt1 | contig 12688 bp, 14 predicted proteins | sample 1581811 | NCBI WGS metagenome assembly OIES01 (sample SAMN03281021, study PRJEB24777) | human gut metagenome | isolation source: fecal sample PR177 from 1 month old male Malay infant, vaginal delivered... | reverse complement strand
AGTTCTAACCTTTTGCCTCGTGATTCACGCTCGTGAACACCTCTTGCAGGGCCGATATAGCTCAGTTGGTAGAGCAGCGCATTCGTAATGCGAAGGTCGTAGGTTCGACTCCTATTATCGGCACCATTCTAACGTCTCCCCAAGTCTACTAAAGTTCACTGAAACCCCTTATAATCTGCGCTTTACAGCCCCTTTTGGTATTTCTACGTCTACTACAGTTCCCTGAAATCTACGGTCGTTTGGGGGTACTTATGGGGGTATATGCTGTTCGGTCTAAAGGAGGTACCCCCAAGTGAAACTTAACGCCCGGCAGGTGGAGGCAGCTAAACCTAAAGATAAGCCTTACAAGCTGGCTGATGGTGGCGGTCTGTATCTCCTTATCAAACCTAATGGCGGCAAATACTGGCGGCTCAAATATCGTGTAGCCGGCAAAGAGAAGCTGTTAGCTCTGGGTGTCTATCCTGAAGTCACATTGGCCGATGCTCGGGCAAAACGTGAAGAAGCGAAAAGGGGTATCGCTGGGGGTATCGATCCTATGGAAGCGAAACGGGAGGAGAAGATTGCCCGTGAAATTCAGCTAAACAACACCTTCAAAGATATTGCCCTTGAATGGCACAGCAGCAAACTAAAAAAATGGTCTGCTGGTTATGCTTCAGACATCCTCGAAGCCTTCAATAAAGATGTGTTCCCATACATTGGCAAAAAACCAATAGCCGAAATCAAACCGCTTGAACTGTTGAATGTGCTGCGGCGCATTGAGGGGCGCGGCGCTACCGAAAAGGCAAGAAAAGTTAGGCAGCGCTGTGGGGAAGTTTTCCGTTACGCAATAGTCACCGGTCGAGCTGAGTATAACCCCGCCCCGGATCTCACCAGCGCGATGCAAGGGCACGAGTCCAATCATTTTCCTTTCCTCACACCTAAAGAATTGCCTGATTTCTTCAATGCGTTGTCAGGATATTCAGGAAGCGAGTTAGTAGTTTTGGCTGCTCGTCTGCTGATTATCACCGGATTGCGTCCCGGCGAACTCCGTGGGGCATTTTGGGATGAAATCAATATCAGTAAGGCGGTCTGGGAAATACCCGCCTCACGCATGAAAATGCGTCGCCCTCATGTGGTGCCGTTGTCCAGGCAAGCTCTTACGCTTATTGGTCAGATCCAAGAGCTAACAGGCAATTACCCGCTTGTGTTCCCAGGCCGTAACGATCCGCGGAAAACAATGAGTGAAGCCAGCATAAACCAAGTCTTCAAGCGGATTGGCTATAACGGAAAAGTCACCGGGCACGGTTTCCGGCACACCATGAGTACCATCCTGCACGAACAGGGCTACAACACCGCGTGGATTGAAACGCAACTGGCACACGTCGACAAAAACTCTATACGAGGAACGTACAACCACGCCCAGTATCTGGATGGCCGCCGCGAAATGCTCCAGTGGTATGCCGACTATATGGAGGCGTTGGAAAACGGCGAAAATGTAGTGCACGGAACGTTTGGGAAAAGCGCTTAACTGTATGTATAGACAGTGCTAATTGACAGTAGTAGACTTCTGTAGACTATCGTTAGCAGGAAGCTTTTATGCGAGAAAACATCCTCAACATGCCCCATCATCTTCGCCGACAACGTGTGGTCACTGCTGAACAGGCTGCAATGGCTATGGCCGGTGTGTATCGTTTTGCATGCTTAAGAGAATTTGATAAAAGTTATGACCCCGAAAGATACAACATGGCTTGTAGCTATTTTCGTATCATTCAAGCGGCTCTTAACAAAGAGCTAAGCCCGAAAACTGTTTGGACTGATATCGGCGGTAATTTTGTCAACGCTGAGTTTTACGCTGAAGATATTTGGTCCTGGGCAATCAAAGAGCTATCTGCTGAAGATGTATGGTATGGCTGTGAGGAAGAAAATGCAGCTCATGCTAATGAACATGTTCCTGGGGTATGGGGCGAGTTCGCTGGCAAAGACACTGCTTTGAAATTGATCGCTGGTATGGCGATTGCGCTTGAAAAAGCGGGTGGAAAATATGTTCGCGGTAAGAAATTGAACAAATCCGAAGTTGCCAGAAGTGCCTCAAGAATCATATTGGAGCATGGCGATGGCATCGATGTGACTGATAAGGCATTGACTATGCTAATTGATGAAGCTCTGAACACGTACGCTTCCAAATAGCCCGTAAGGATTTCCAAAAAGACGATCTACAGGTTCTAAAACTTCTGGCCGTACTTCTGTTTCCGTGGAAGAGCTGCTTCCAACTGATTTACTGTGACTTCCACAACTACCCTCTTGTTTTTGCTGAAATATACCTCGTAGACCACATTAGACTTCGAGAGGTATATATGTCCCAATCCCTTATCCGCTTACCTGAAGTTCAGCGTAGAACCGGCTATAGCAAGGCTTGGATCTATCGACTCATGGCTGAGCAACGTTTCCCCTCATCCATAAAAATTGGTTCTCGAGCAATTGCTTTCATTGAAAGCGAAATTGATGAATGGATTAGTGAACGCATTGAATCGTCACGCAGCCAAACGAACTGAGATTCCGTGAGCTGAGATAATTTGCGAGAGTTTGCACTTCAGATCTCGCAGAATAAGTTCGTCGCGACAGCTCACTAAAAAATTCAAAAAGGTTAATGCCATGAAGAACAATTATGCCCGTCTGGGGCAGGGCTTCGCTCACCCTAAAAACTCCTTGCCTTGTTATTCAACTGAAGGGTATGCTTTAAAAGCACCAGCAAAATCTGGTGTCAGGATTGGCGTCCTGAATGACTGTATGGCGACACATGACGCGCCAAGCGTCTTTTTTTGTGCCGTTGATCCGTCTCACCTATTTTCACGCGTTGTGGTTCAAAACCGCTCTGCTAGCAAAATTATGGTGGGCTGGGTGGGGGCGGAGAAATCCGCGCCGGAGTCCATACAGTCCGGTTACGCCAACCCTGCTCAGTCCACCACCAGTGAAATTGGCGTTTCCGGTGGTGGTTATCTAGACCACTGTATGGAGGCTGCCACATGGCTACTACCCCAACCCAAAAACTGCCCAAATTCACCTGGCTTTTCCTCGGTACGCCGAAAGGCCGGACCTGTACTCCCGTTGTTATCCGCATCGTTGCCGACAGTGAGCAAGAAGCCCGCGAGTTTTATTCCCGCTGGGATCTTATCTTTGCCGCCAAAATTCGCTCTGAATGTTCGCTTTATCAATACAGTAGCGGCGCGTTTGAACTGGATGTTGCGAAACTGGGAGGTAGCCATGTTTAACCTCCAGACCCTGACAGCTAAAGCCCGCGAGCTGCGCGGCAACGTGGTAAAAGCCACTACCACGAAAGGCACCCGCACCATGACCCCCGTTTACGAACGGGAAGAGCAGCGCAAACTGCGCGAACGCATCCAGCAGACCCAGCCGGAGTGGGTTTTACTCTGGTGGGATATTGCGACCGTAACCGGCTGGCGTACCAGCGACGTGTGCAACTTCCGTTACTCCTGCATCAACTGGGAAACCGGCATTGCAACAATCATCGTGGCGAAGCAGACCAAAGCAGCGGAAGCCAGAGCGACCCGGAAGGGGATCGAGATTGTTCGCCAGCAGCGCAAGGACGCTGCCCGGCTTGCTGGCGATCACATTGGGTACATGCACTGGGATAGCGTGAGCTGCGACGAGCTGGCCGCCGGCATGACGGAAGAAGAACAGGCGATTGTGTTTGAGCTGGTGGCAAAGGCTGAAGTGAAGCACGACACCAAACAGCTGCCGCCGGGCATCATCAAACGACTGCGGGAACGCATGGAGCGCAATCTTATCGGTGACGACCTGGTATTTTCCCGCAGCCAGATTGAAAGTAACCGTTGCCAGTCTCTGGAAGGTAGCGTTAGCCGTCAGACGATCTGGAAGAAACTGCACAACGTCATGGTGTGGTTTACCCGCGTAGTAAACACGCGTCTGCGCCTGAGCGCCTATTCCAGCCGCAAAATTGCCGCCTTTAATCTCATGTCCGCCGGCGGCGAACAGGGCTTGCTGGTCGCCTCTGAAATGCTCGGACACAGTAACCCGGCAATCACCCGGACTTATCTCCAGCTGGGGAGCAAGGCCGCGGCTATCCAGACACGCCTCGCTATGGAGGTGAATGCATGACAAAGCCAACTCAAAACGAATCCATTGCCATGCTGACGACCAGCGCAGGCCAGGCGCTTGAATACAGCCGTCAGGCGCTTGCCGTTCTCGATATGTGGATAAACACCCTGGCGCCGGATGATGAAATGGAAAGCTTTCGTGTCGCGGCGGTTCACAGCCTGGTCAGTCAGGCATCGGAATATCTGGTGAAAGTCAGGGAGGTCAGACCATGACCGCTATTTATAATCTGGTGCGCTGTAGCGATGGCAAAACTGTATTCAGTTTTCCGGCCGGCGGCCGCTATCTGGTGGACACGTCGAACGGGTTGCAGTCGATGCGCCCCCTTATGGACGACGAGATCCTTTTCACGGTGGAGAGTGCCGCGCGCTTTCTGAAGAAGATTGGTTATCAGGTAATCCCGCCAGCGGCGTGAGGTAAAAAATATGACGATTAAAATTTCCGGCTTAGCTGCTGGTGGCCGCGCTCACCCTGAAATCAGGCCGGGCGATAAATGGAAGGACAGCCGGGGCAGCATCGTAATTATCGAAAGTTACCGATTCGACAGAGTGACATATTGCCGCGAGGGGTACAGCTCACCGTGTTTTTGCACGCCAGAAAGACTGGCGCGGGAATTTGAATTTATTTCTTCTGCGCCGGGCACCGGTGGAAGAGATATCGATCGAATTATGCGGGTGCAGGGCATCGAACGAATTCGGGTTATGCGGGAAATCATCAGGGAGCGAGGGAACAGAAAATGAAGAATGCACCAAACCTTAAAAAGCAGCCGGCGGATCTCTTGGAGGAGTCAATCATCTTTGCCGGCGCCGATGCCTGGACTTTCGCCAAAGCATGGCAGGAAATGAACCCGATTGGCGATACGGTGCCGCCGGTTGTGCTGGATAAAAAGCAGCTGGCAGAGCTGGAGAATATCCGCATTGTGGATGATGGCCGGCTCTATGCGCGGGTTTGCCGCGGCGGGCATCTGACCGAACGGCAGATAACCATTCTCGCGACAAAGCTGGCGGTGGCCGGCGTGGAGCGCGCGCAATTCTACTCTGAAGGTTATCAGCTTCTGGAGGACTGGACGCCGCAGCTGCCGCGCCTCAAAGCCGATGCGGAAGCCGGCAAAAGTATGGTGATCGGCAAACCGCTGACGGATGTAAACCTCCGCGACCTGGCTGATAACGAAAAGGCGCTCATACTGGCCGCGCGTTACACCGGCATTGCAATCAACGAAAACAGCGAGGGCGTGTACGTCTACCGCGCCGGCATTTGGGAGAAAACGTCTATGCTCGAGCTGAGCCGCGAAATGGTGGCTATCTACAACGAGAACAAAACCAACTTCAGCAAGCGCGCGATCAACAACGTTATCGACGCCCTGAAAATCGTTATCCCGGTGATGGGGGAGCCGCGGCGGAGCCTGATCCCCTTTGCAAACGGTGTCTACGATATGGAAACCGGCGTTTTCTCCGAACACAGCCAGGATAACTGGCTGACCAACCACAACGGCGTGACCTACACGCCGGCGGTGCCGGGCGAAAACCTCCGCGACCACGCGCCGAACTTCCATAAGTGGCTAAGTTACGCATCAGATAGAGACGCAATTAAGATGCAGCGCATCGCTGCAGCGCTCTTTATGGTGCTGGCGAACCGGTACGACTGGCAGCTGTTCCTCGAGATAACCGGTGAGGGCGGTAGCGGGAAAAGTGTCTTTACCCATATCGCTACGATGCTGGCCGGTGCGCATAACACCGCCAGCGGGAACATGGCGGCGCTCGACAGCGCGCGCGGGCGGGCGCAGTTCGTCGGGAAAAGCATGATAACGCTTCCTGATCAGCCCAAATATTCAGGAGAGGGTACCGGGATAAAAGCGATAACCGGCGGGGATGCCGTGGAGATCGACCCGAAACACGAGCACCAGTACACCGCCGTTTTGCGGGCGGTGGTTGTGGCCACGAACAACACGCCGATGATTTTCACCGAACGTGCCGGCGGCGTTTCCCGGCGACGCGTAATTTTCCAGTTTAACCGGCGCGTCAGCGAGGAGGATAAAGATCCCGACCTGGCAGAAAAGATATCCGCTGAAATTCCGGTGGTGGTTCGTCGGCTGCTGGCGAACTTTGCGAACCCGGAAAAAGCGCGGGCGCTGCTGCTGGAGCAACGGAACAGCGAAGAAGCACTGGAGGTGAAGCAGAAAACGGATCCGCTTTATGCCTTCTGCGCGCATCTTGAGCGGCTGGCTGATTGTGCGGGAATGATGGTAGGTAACCGCAATCCGCCTCACTATCCGCGAATTTATCTCTATCACGCTTACCTGGCATTCCTGGAGGCCAACGGTTTCGACAAGCCGCTGACGCTGAATAAATTCGCAGAGGGGATGGAAAGCGCGATGAGGGAGTTTAATCACGAGTACCGTAAGGAACGGAGAGCCCGTGGCATGGTGACCAACGTTGAACTTTCAGAGAGTGCGGAAGACTGGTTACCTCAGACGCATCCTGTAGCCGGTCATAAAGAATGAAGTTCAGATAAATATGGAGAAAGGTATACATGGTATACATCGAGAGAATAATTTATATATAAATCAGTGAAATAAACCATGTATACCTTGTTTTCAGGTATACACAGGGTGTACATGGTGTTCATTCTCTCATTAACCATCTGATCGTTTATTAAACAGAATGATGTATACCGTGTAGACCTGAAATCCCAAAATGTAGGCTGGTGTTCATAGGTTAATATTATGTTTTATAAGCAATTTATAGCCTTTATGAACACCATGTATACCTTGAGGGCAAATTCTTTAAAACGCATCCATTCATTTCACGTTGTGCATCCCCTCGATTTCATTACCATCATTTCATTACTTGCAATGATTATTGTGATTGTTGCGTTTTTTATCATGTGATAACCAAGGGGGAAGCATGAAAAAGGAACACGTGAAACCCGTTCTTCTGAGCGCTGCTCAGGTTGCGGCATTAAAAGCCATCCAGGAGCAGGAACGCCAGAAATCCGGGTTTGGTATCGCACCATCAATCCATGATGTGGCGAGAAAAATATTTGATGTTGGGCTATCCAGAATGGAGGTAAGCCAGTGAGTTACGAAATTAAAATTGGGCAAAGAAGCATTGCTATCACTGATAACGTTTCTGAAGTGGTTGCGCCTAATGAGCAGATGGCGATTCTTTTTAAAGGGATGGCGAATATTTTTGGTGATCTGCGGGCCGTGGCAATGTTAGCTGAGGCGGAAGCCGATGCCGTAGAGGTTATCCGCAATGATCCGGATTTAAACGAAGCAGCAAAAAACCGCCGGGCCAGAGATGCGGCAAATAGAGACACACTCACGGCTTTCACTAGAAGTACGGCGATGATCAGCGAACAAGCTGAAAATATTCTCAATTATCTTAAGACCAAACTGGCCCCAGTTGCTCCGTTGGCCGAGGGTGATGTTGTCGGATTTATGCGAGATAGTGAGCTACGGAATGTATTTCGCTCGCTGGATGGAGCTGCGAAAGAAAAGCTGATGGTAGCAATGTATGCCGGGAATCAGACTGATTTATGTGACGCCCTGCTACGAGGTAACGCCATTTGCTCAGGCGTAACAGATTCTCAGCTGGAGCGACTGACTTTTGCCCGTATCGCCACAGATAACGGAGCCGTTATCAAATCTGTTTCTAACCTGGTAAAAGCCATTAACCGCAACCTGCAGCAAATCATCGCTGTTCGCACATGGTATGCAAATCTGGTATTTGGAAGCAATGACGACCCTCGCGATGTGGCTCCTCGAGTCTCCGGGCTGGCGAATCTGTCCGAGTACATTGATGGTATGGAAAAAATTAATTCCCGACAGGGTAAAGCAGATGATGAAGATGGGAAACAGGCCGCCTGATGGCGGCTTTTTCTTAACTGGAGAATGCTAAATGACAGAAGTGAGGAACGGTAAATTATGTTATTGAGCAAATCAGCCTATGCCAGGCACATGGGAGTAAGCCGACAAACAGTTTACGGCTGGATAGCACGTGGTGAGATTGTGCTATCAGGCGATAAAGTGGATGTTGAAGCAACACAGGCGAAGCAAAATTCTGCTGGTGCTGGTGCTGGTGCTGGTGATCATCACAATGCAATGACGTGGGCGCAGGCCGCCGCGTGGGTATGGGGGCATGACGGCGGGAAAGAGCTGCCGGCTGATATTAATGCTGGCCAGCGAATAGAGGCAGCAGCCGCTGAGCTGGGTTTTGATGTTCAGCACGAGCCCGATGAACAATTGCTGATTCTCTTCCGGTTGGATGAAGAAACCCACAGCTTCTATGGCAAAGATCACATGGCTGGTGGTCTGCGTTTCCTGCGTTCCGAGCTGGCCTATGTGGCCGCAATGCATCCCGACACCCAAGATGACTGGAGCGATACAGGATTAAAGGCACTCTGTCTGCTGGCAGGTGAGAAACTGTAAACCCCCCGGCCAAACCTAACTCCTCTAACTTGACACTTTTCGTGAAAAACAGGGAAAAGTGTCAACCCAACCTAACGGATCCTAACGCCTACGAACAGCAGCTACAGTAGAAGTGTAAAGGGCTGGCGTTGAGATTTGTTGAGCCTTGGCTGTTAGTATCTGTTAGTCCTGCCGGCAAAGTGTAAACCGCGCCGCTTTAGAAAACTTCAGGTACACGAACTCGCGAAGGGGAGGTGTTAAGCACTTCCCCAATGCAACCATCCTCGAGCCTCTTTCAGATCGCTGTTCTGGTTTGCCCGAACGCTGGCGTTCAGATTGAGTTGTCAAAAGTTGTCGCCCACCGGCACCGCTGGCGGAGATTTTTTGGCTGCATGCTCTCTAAGTTACAGATGACTTACATCGTTACTCAGATAAATTTCTTACAACCTTGGTACTTTTTAAAATACTGGCATTGAAAAATTTTGTTATTTTTCATTATCTTAATTCTATTTTATCCGTCGGGTTCTATTTAGTTTTCAAGGTTCTTGTCAGCCAAAAAGGCTTACATCGCAGTTTGTAACCCTTTTTGGCTGACAAAAAAATAGTATGATATTTTTCATGTCAAGGTTTTTTTTGCATTAACAAAAATTCATTTTGATGCAGCCGGAAAGGCTTACGGTTGCACGGGTAACCTTTTTGACTGACAAAAAAATAGTTCTTAAGGCTGTCAGCCAAAAAGGGTTACTAAGCGTTGTGTAACCCTTTTTGACTGACAAAAAAATACTGTGATATTGTTAAAGTCAATGCATTAAGGAGGTAAGTGTGGAAAACAGATATCTGGGGGTGATTACTGGTGATCTATACAGGTCAACTGCAGGCTTAGAGAGGGGGATTTCTTATCAAAACATTATGAGTTTGCTTCGAAAAAAAATATTACAATCAAAACGATACGATATTGAAGGTATCGAATTTTTTCGTGGAGACTCATTTCAAATATCATGCAATGACCCAGCATATTTAATTGAAATTGCGGCTTATTTGAGAAGTTTTTTGTTGTCACTTTCTGAGGACATTGATGACAATAAATATGATGCTAGAATGTCTTTGAATATAACGAAGTTTAACCGTTTTTCTGGTTATAATAGTTCTGTATATGAAAAGGCTTTTATTGAATCTGGTAGGGCATTAGATGATATGCCAAAAAACAGAATGCTAATATTTTCGTCCGATATTCAATTGCTGACAATATCATTGAATAGTTCTGTTTTATTACTTGATACCTTGTTTAGTATGTTATCAAAACAGCAGGCAGAGATTTTAAAACTCAGCATAGAGAATGGACGTTTAGATATGCCTTACTTAGTGCATGAAACGAAAAAGGCTAGGCAGACAATACATAAACTAGTAACGCGGTCAGGTGTTGAAAATATTTTAGAGTATCTTAGGCTAAGTCAGCAAGAGATCTCATATCATATAAAAGGGAGCATATAAGTGTATTATTTATTCGTGATAATGATCCTTGCACATTTGATTGCAGATTTTTATTTGCAGACAAATGATATGGTTAAGGGAAAATCTTTTAAAAATGGGTGGGCGAAAGAATTTTTGTTGAGTCATTTTAAACATGGTGCGATTCATTATTTACTTTGGGGGATTGCTGGATTTTTGTTTTTATACACAACAAGAGCAGATTATCAACCAAAGATATATAATATATTGAAGGTTGGATTGGTTGTCGTTGCGTTACATATGTTGATTGATGTGGCGAAGGAATGGGTATTAGTAAAAAAAGGTATAAATAATTTTCTGTGCTTTTTATTAGACCAGGTTATGCATGTATTGATAATAATTTTAGGGGTCATTGTACTTAGTAAGTATTGTGGGTTCGTAGTTACACCTAAACAACTTAATACTATAACTCCTATTCTTTATGCTCTAACAATTCTTGTTGGAGCAATGTTACTATTAAAGCCTGCATCCATAATGGTAATGCTATTTCTTGATCTTTCAATGAGTGATGGCGCTGTAAAAAAAATAAATATCACAAGAAGTCATTTGGCAAAAATATTTGATGAGAAATTTAGCTTAGAAATAGGAAGCTTAGTTAATAAGGTCGGGTTAAACGAGGCCGACATTGAAGTTAAAATGAATTTGTTTAAAGAGAATACAGATAAGATTGCTAAAAAACTCGTTGATAATAAGGAGTATTTAAAAGTTGATGTTTCAGGAATCTTCCCGACTAATAATGCAGGGAAGTGGATAGGTTATATTGAAAGACTTATGATATATATTTTTTATCTTTGTGGACAATACACAGCTATAGCTGCCGTAATGGCCATAAAAACCGCTTTCAGATTCAATGACTTGAAGGATGATAATGATAGTCAACGTTCTGAATATATAATGCTAGGGACTTTTTTTAGTTTGTTTGTCACTATTGTAATTGCTGTGTGTGTAAAACATTTCATGGATGTTAACAGTTTTAAGGAAATAATTATAATATTTAAGAAGACATTTATGTAACCGGTATGTTTCCATAAGAATGGAGAACATGCCTATTGTTTAAAAACAATGGTATGTTCTTAATTAAAAAAATAGTCGCTGTGTAGACTAAAATTTGTTATGGCATTTTAATTGTAGTCTTAAGATTATGTGTTTTAGAAAAAAGTGATAGGGCGGGCTAAATGGTTTTAATTAGTATGTTAAAATATATTGTATAGTAAATTATCTTGGCTAACTGGACAGGGAACTCTAACGATCATAAATTTTTCTTATCGGTGAGGATATATATTTGAGGGGGCGACAATTAATAAAATAAATAAATTAAAATCAATACATTACAAGCTTGGAATTGTTCCTGTTATCGCTTCTTTTAGGCCACTGTTCTTGTTTTCCTGGAAGTTGGCGAACAGATTAAGTGGTCAAAATTTATCATCCACCGGTACCATCAGAGGGATTTTTGGCTATGCGCACTCTAAGTTATCGTTGCTTCCTGCAATCAAGTTTATTGAATATATTGACATAATCTGATTCGAATCAAAAGCCTTGACGAACATTTGAGGACTTGAAACATGCATCATTTTTATGAACTTGCTTATAGGTGCACCTATTTTTCGTTAAACGCGATAAACGAAGCATATGAAAAAACTGTCGATGAGTTGTCAGAAACCGGATCGACACCGCCTGTCAAAAATCTCCAGGCGCTCAATCTCCAGAAGATGATTCATGCGGTTGGGTTGTTTTCAATTTTTGAAGCTCATTTACAGCGGGGGTTGGCTGCCAAAAACGGTTACAGAGAAGCAGAATTAATACTTGAACAAGCAGGGCAAGTTGCATTGAAGGAGGATTTCCATAATTTTTATCTTGCTATCAACGCCTTAAAACATGGTGATGGAGCAAGTTATAGGCTTTTGCTAGGTAAAATTAGCTCATTACCTTTTGTGGTGGAAACACCAGATGCAGCTGTTTTCGAAGAGGGTGATGTGTCCGGCATTGCTGGGCTGGTGAAAGTTGATGATGCCCTTATCGAATATTGTCTTGAATTAATTGAAAAAGTCTCTATTTGCATTTCAACCCATCGACCTGATTTCATGCTTTGAAGTTTTGAGCTAGAGATGGTGTATCTGTAACTTAGAATTTCGAACTAATAGGTACCTTGTGAGCGTGTGAATACCACGCTAAAGCTTTTTTGTGATCTGGTGGTGGAGCAGAAAATCTTACGGGGGTACTTTTGGGGGTATCTGCCAAAACAAAGCGTGGTAAAATTCATATAATTCAATAACCTATTTGGTTATGTATTGTTCCTATTATCGCACCACTTCAATCAAAACGTTACAGAAAACACTCCCCTAAAGCCTCTCTGGGATGACTTTCCCCTGGCGTCGCCTCCTTAAAACCAATGTTCATATCGCTGAGCCTGGGCATCAAAACTGCCATCACTGTTCAGAGAGCTCCCCATGGACTTACAAGTACTTCACTTATCCATGGCTCATAGCCCGTTAAGAAAGTGGCTCGTTTGAATAATATTTTGTGCCCAGCCCCCCCCCCTGTTCAAACCGTTAATCCAGTAATTTCATCTCCAGCGCCCGGCTCATCGCTTGAGTGCGACTATTCACTTTAAGCTTCGCGTAGATGTTTTTGATATGCCATTTGACCGTCTCGGCAGAA
>OIES01000873.1_pt1 | contig 12695 bp, 13 predicted proteins | sample 1581811 | NCBI WGS metagenome assembly OIES01 (sample SAMN03281021, study PRJEB24777) | human gut metagenome | isolation source: fecal sample PR177 from 1 month old male Malay infant, vaginal delivered... | reverse complement strand
CTATTAATATCAGATCAACACGAACCAATCCGGATCATCTGCTCGAGTTGATGGAAAAGCTTGCTCCGTTTTTGCAGTATCAGCGTGTTGAAGTAAATACCCGTTATATCATCACGGCGCAGCAGCAATCTCGTTGCTATTTTATCCGCTCCGGGGCGGTCTCCATGTACCGCCAGCCGGATGATATTCTGATTGATCTGTTTGATGCCCCCACCCTGCGTGGCGCGATCGCCCTTCCATCGGAGACCCTTTCAACATACGTCATCAAAACCATCCTCCCGTCCGAGATAGCGATGATTGAGCGGGAGAAATTGTTTGTCCTGCTCACAGAACACAACCTGTGGGAGCTGTTTGCCCACCATCAGTTGGCTATCGGCAGTATGGTGACTGAGAAGATGTTTAAACTCATTTCCCCAACGACCTATAATATTGTTCGCCATCAGCTCTACGAGCTGATCAACCTCCCAGCGGACATTCGCGAAACCATTCTGACGGAAACCTATATCCGCAGTAAAACCCTCCTCTCCCGCAGCGGGATTATGCGTATCCTCTCGGATTTAAAGGATGGGGGATATATCGTTATAGTGAAAGGCATTCTGAAAGAGATTCATCACCTACCCGAGAGTTATTAATCCTCTACCTCCTCCACATCTTCCCTGAAACGAAATCGGGGAAGCCTGACATAAGAGCCCGGAGCCTCTTAAAGACAGTATCGTGTCGTTTTAACCAGTACCGGTAACTGAAAAGTGTATTTCCAGAGCGGAACAAAGGCTGACCGGGTCGTGACCCAGGCCCAAATTAAGGGCAATGTCGGGAAAAAAGCATTTACATTTTTTACCAAATCATCAGGAATCTAACAATCCAGCGCTTGTCAGTTATGATAAGGGCCGGGAAAGATACACGACTGATTTTGAGCGTCCAAACAGTGGAGAGCGAAGAAGTATGAAGAATAAAATGGTGATGGGTGCGCTGCTGCTCGCATCCAGCGCGGTCTGGGCCGCACCTGCTACGACAACCGTCGCTACAAAGGGGATTGATCAGTATGAACTCAGCGGATTTATCGCTGATTTTACCCATTTCAAGCCCGGTGATACTGTGCCGGAGATGTACCGTACTGACGAGTACAGCATCAAGCAGTGGCAGTTACGCAATTTGCCCGCACCGGATGCCGGAACGCACTGGACCTACATGGGCGGCGCATATGTGTTGATCAATGATACGGACGGTAAAATTATCAAAGCTTACGACGGCGAGATTTTCTATCACCGCTAAAATGCCCCTCACTACTTGAGGCTGCATAACATCTGTTTGACTGACACTCTCACCACAGGAACCTGATGTTCCTGTGGTGAAATAAGAGAGATAAGCGGATGACGCGTCAGACGGCGCGAAAAGCAATCTCACCGGGAATGACTTCCCCCTGCCAGTAAAGCTGCGCAGCAACCCGATCGGCCAGGTCACGATACATGGCCGTGAAATCACTTTCCGGACGGATGATAACGGTTGGCGTTCCGCGATCGAGATCTTCACGCAAACTGATATGCAGCGGCATCTGCCCCAGCAACTGCGTATGCTACTGCTCCGCCAGTTTTTGCGCGCCGCCGGTGCCAAAGATTGGCTCATGATGACCGCAGTGGCTGCAAATATGCATGCTCATGTTTTCGACGATACCCAGAACAGGCACTTCCACTTTTTCAAACATGACGATGCCTTTTTTGGCGTCAATCAGCGCGATATCCTGCGGCGTTGTGACCACAACAGCACCGGTGACCGGAATGTTCTGCGCCAGCGTCAGCTGGATATCCCCTGTTCCAGGCGGCATATCCAGCACGAGGTAATCCAGCTCCGGCCACAGCGTTTCCTGCAACATCTGCATCAGCGCTTTGCTCGCCATCGGGCCACGCCACACCATCGCATTATCATCGGTAACCAGATAGCCAATCGAGTTAGTTGCCAGACCGTGAGACATGATTGGCGCCATGTGGGTGCCATCCGGCGAGGTTGGACGCTGGTTTTCTGCGCCCAGCATGGTCGGGATCGAGGGCCCATAAATGTCGGCATCCAGAATCCCGACTTTCGCGCCTTCCGCAGCGAGCGCCAGCGCCAGGTTTACCGCCGTCGACGATTTACCCACGCCGCCTTTACCAGAACTCACCGCGATAATGTTCTTCACACCGTTCACGCCCGGCTGGTTTTTCACGCGTTTCAGCGTGGCAATAGTGTGCGAGAGTTTCCAGTCAATCGCCTTCGCCCCGGTAATACGCAACAGGTCGGCGCTACATTGCTCTTTTAACATCTCAAACGCGCTGTTCCAGACGAACGGCATCACCAGCTCAACGTGCAGCGTGTCGTCCATCCAGGCGACATGGTGCAACGCCTTCAGCGTCGTCAGATTATGCTTCAGTGTGGGGTGCTGAAAATTCGCCAGCGTCCCGGCGACCATCGCGCGCAGGGTCTCTGGTGATTTGGCCTGGGATTGTGCGTTCATCCCGACTCCTTTTTGTTGTTCTGAAAAGGTCAATTGTAGCGGGGTAGTTTACTCCAGCAGTCACAATTAATCATTTATGGTTTAATGCCCTTAATCCTTGGCGTAGTTATTCCCTTTCAGGTAACATCAAAACCCCCTTTCAACAGAGAAGAAGTAACATCCACTATGACTCAAGTCGCGAAGAAAATTCTGGTAACGTGCGCCCTGCCGTACGCCAACGGCTCAATCCACCTCGGCCACATGCTGGAGCACATCCAGGCTGATGTCTGGGTCCGTTACCAGCGAATGCGCGGCCACGAGGTCAACTTCATCTGCGCCGATGACGCTCACGGCACGCCAATCATGCTGAAAGCGCAGCAGCTTGGCATTACCCCGGAGCAGATGATTGGTGAAATGAGTCAGGAGCATCAGACCGATTTCGCCGGGTTCAACATCAGCTATGACAACTACCACTCCACGCACAGCGATGAGAACCGGGAGCTGTCTGAGCTCATTTATACGCGCCTGAAAGAGAACGGTTTTATTAAAAACCGCACCATCTCTCAGCTGTACGATCCGGAAAAAGGCATGTTCCTGCCGGACCGTTTTGTGAAAGGCACCTGCCCGAAATGCAAATCGCCGGACCAGTACGGTGATAACTGCGAAGTGTGCGGCGCGACCTACAGCCCCACGGAACTGATTGAACCGAAATCCGTGGTGTCTGGCGCGACGCCGGTGATGCGCGACTCTGAACACTTTTTCTTTGATCTGCCCTCTTTCAGCGAAATGTTACAGGCATGGACCCGCAGCGGCGCGCTGCAAGAGCAGGTCGCAAACAAAATGCAGGAATGGTTTGAATCCGGCCTGCAGCAGTGGGATATCTCCCGCGATGCGCCCTATTTCGGCTTCGAAATTCCGCATGCGCCGGGTAAATATTTCTACGTCTGGCTGGATGCGCCTATCGGCTACATGGGTTCTTTCAAAAACCTGTGTGATAAACGCGGCGATACCACCAGCTTCGATGAATACTGGAAGAAAGATTCAACTGCCGAGCTGTATCACTTCATCGGCAAAGATATCGTTTACTTCCACAGCCTGTTCTGGCCGGCGATGCTGGAAGGCAGCAACTTCCGTAAGCCGAGCAACCTGTTCGTCCACGGTTACGTCACGGTCAACGGTGCGAAGATGTCGAAATCACGCGGCACCTTTATCAAAGCCAGCACCTGGCTGAACCATTTCGATGCCGACAGCCTGCGCTATTACTACACCGCGAAGCTCTCTTCCCGTATCGATGATATCGATTTGAATCTGGAAGATTTCGTGCAGCGCGTAAATGCCGATATCGTCAACAAAGTTGTTAACCTCGCCTCCCGTAACGCGGGCTTTATCACTAAGCGTTTCGATGGCGTACTGGCGTCTGAACTGGCCGATCCGGCGTTGTACAAATCCTTCACCGACGCGGCAGCCGTGATTGGCGAAGCGTGGGAAAGCCGTGAATTCGGTAAAGCGATTCGCGAGATCATGGCGCTGGCGGATGTGGCTAACCGCTACGTTGACGAACAGGCGCCGTGGGTGGTCGCCAAACAAGAAGGTCGCGATGCAGATTTGCAGGCAATCTGCTCGATGGGCATCAACCTGTTCCGCGTGCTGATGACATACCTGAAGCCAGTACTGCCGACGCTGAGTGAACGCGTTGAAGCGTTCCTCAATGCTGAACTGAGCTGGGATGCTATTGCACAACCATTGCTTAGCCACAAGGTCAACACCTTTAAAGCGCTGTATAACCGTATCGACATGAAGCAGGTTGAAGCCCTGGTTGAAGCCTCGAAAGAAGAGGTGAAAGCGATGGCTGCACCGGTTACCGGCCCGCTGGCTGACTTCCCGATTCAGGAAACCATTAGCTTTGATGATTTCGCCAAAGTCGATCTGCGTGTCGCGCTGATTGAAAACGCCGAGTTCGTTGAGGGCTCAGACAAACTGCTGCGCCTGACGCTGGATCTGGGCGGCGAGAAGCGCAACGTCTTCTCCGGCATCCGTTCTGCCTATCCGGATCCGCAGGTCCTGATTGGTCGCCATATGGTCATGGTCGCCAACCTGGCACCGCGTAAAATGCGCTTCGGTATATCGGAAGGAATGGTGATGGCCGCAGGTCCTGGCGGAAAAGATATCTTCCTGTTAAGCCCCGACGAAGGCGCAAAACCGGGACATCAGGTGAAATAAGCGAAAAGCCGGAGAATCTCTCCGGCTTTTTTTATGCTTTCGCGTTGTGAAGACGGTGAGTCAGGCCGCGCAGGAAATAGCGCAAAAACTGGTCGCCGCACTCGCGGTAGTTTTTATGATCCGGCGCGCGCATCATGGCAGTGATTTCCGGCATTGAGACGCGTACGTTCTGCTGAGTCATGATCGCCTGAATATCATCGGTTTTCAGTGAAAAGGCAATGCGCAGTTTTTTCAGCACCGTGTTGTTATTCACGCGTCGTTCAATCGCCAGCTCCGGCGCAGAGTCATCTTTGCCACGCTTTTCGTAGATCAGTCCATTCAGAAAACCGGAAAGGATAATATCCGGACAGCGGACAAATCCTTCCTCATCTTCTTTCGTCATCCAGGTGTCGAAACCCGCAGACGTGGATTCCATATCGGCAAGCGCAAGAATGCGCACCATATCGTTATTATTGGCTTTCAGGGTGTAGCGCAGGCTACGAAGAATATCATTACTAAGCATAGAGCCTTCAACAGTCGGTGATGCAATGGCGCGCAGTGTACCAGTTTTACAGGCCAATGGCCTCTTTCAAACTTTTCAGATAACGGCGGCTGACAGGAACGGTTAATCCATTGCGCAAAATCAACTCGGCCTGACCGTTATCTTCCAGACGAATTTCCTGTAAATGCGCCATGTTGACCAGATACTGCCGGTGACAACGCAGCAGCGGCGTTCGGCTTTCCAGCGTGCGCAGCGTCAGTTCCGTAAAGCCCTCTTTCCCTTCGCTGCTGGTCACATATACGCCGCTCATACGGCTACTGACGAAGGCGACATCATCCATTTGCAGAAGATAAATCCGGCTGTGCCCGCTACAGGGAATAAACTTCAGCGCCTGCTGATTTTCTGCCAGTAGCGACACGTCCTGCTTGCTGCGTTCCTGGCGCAAACGGCTCAGGGTTTTCTCCAGCCTTCCCTCTTCAATGGGCTTGAGCAGGTAATCAAAAGCATGCTCTTCAAAAGCCTTAATCGCATACTCATCAAAGGCGGTCAGAAACACAATATACGGGCGATGTTCCGGATCGAGCATGCCGACCATTTCCAGCCCGCTGATCCGCGGCATCTGGATATCCAGAAACAGCACATCCGGACGCAGCTTATGCACCGCGCCAATCGCTTCAACGGCGTTGGCACATTCGCCCACAATGTCGATATCACTTTGTTCCTGTAACAGGATCCGCAGATTTTCCCGCGCTAACGGCTCATCATCCACAATCAGCACTTTAATCATGCGTTCTCCTCCAGGGGAAGTCGTAGGGTTATTCGGGTAAAGCAATCCGGTTCACAGGCCACGCTAATGCCGTAATCATCGCCAAATCGTTCGCGCAGACGCTTATCCACCAGATTCATCCCCAGACCGCTGGCCTGGGTGCTGGGTTGATACAACCCGGCATTATCCTCAATATCCAGCATCAGATGCTGCCCCTCCTGACGGGCGGTGATGGTCACTTCACCGGTTCCCAGCAACTGCGACGTCCCGTGCTTAATGGCGTTTTCAACTATCGGTTGCAGGGTGAAGGCTGGCAATTGCTGATGCGACAGATCATCCGGCACGTTTAAATTCACCTGCAAACGCGACTGGAATCGCGCTTTTTCAATTTGCAGATAGGCGTTGACGTGCTCGATTTCGTCGGCAAGCGTCACAATCTCAGACGGGCGCTTTAAGTTCTTACGAAAGAAGGTAGAGAGATACTGTACTAACTGGCCGGCCTGTTCACTGTCTCGCCGGACAACGGCTTTGATGGTATTGAGCGCGTTAAACAGAAAATGGGGATTAACCTGCGCGTGCAGCAGCTTAATTTCCGACTGGGTCAGCATCGCTTTCTGGCGTTCATATTGCCCGGCCAGAATCTGTGCCGAAAGCAGTTGCGCAATCCCCTCGCCCAGCGTGCGGTTGATGGAGCTGAACAGGCGATTTTTCGCCTCATACAGTTTAATGGTGCCCATCACCCGCTGGTTTTCACCGCGTAACGGGATAACCAACGTCGAGCCCAGTTTGCATTGCGGATGCAGCGAGCAGCGGTACGGCACTTCGTTACCGTCGGCATACACCACTTCACCGGTCTCTATAGCCCTTAACGTGTAGCTGGAGGAAATGGGTCTGCCCGGCAGATGGTGATCGTCACCAATACCGGTAAAGGCCAACAGTTTCTCACGATCGGTAATCGCTACCGCGCCGATATCCAGTTCCTGATACAGCACCTGCGCCACTTTCATGCTGTTCACTTCGTTGAATCCCTGGCGCAGAATACCTTCCGTTGACGCCGCCACTTTCAGCGCGGTGGCAGAGAACGCCGAGGTGTATTTTTCAAACATGGCGCGCTTGTCGAGCAGAATGCGCATAAACAGCGCCGCCCCGACGGTGTTGGTCACTATCATGGGCGCGGCGATATTACTGACCAGCCGGTACGCATCATCAAACGGGCGGGCGATCAGCAAAATGATCAGCATCTGGACCACTTCCGCGACAAAGGTAATTGCCCCCGCCGTCAGCGGACTGAAGACTTTATCGGTGCGTCCCCGTCGCGTCAGCACGCTGTGAACCAGTCCGCCCAGCAGTCCCTCAACAATGGTAGAAATCATACAACTGAGCGCGGTCATCCCGCCCATTGAATAGCGATGCAACCCGCCGGTCAGCCCGACCAGCCCACCGACGACCGGCCCGCCGAGAAGCCCGCCCATCACCGCGCCCATCGCGCGGGTGTTAGCGATAGAGTCATCAATATGCAGGCCAAAATAGGTGCCGAGGATACAGAAAATAGAGAAGGTGACGTAGCACAGCAATTTATGCGGTAAGCGGACGGTCACCTGCATCAGCGGGATGAATAAACGCGTTTTACTCATCAGCCATGCGATAACCAGGAACACGCACATCTGCTGAAGCAGCAGCAACACCAGATTAAAATCGTACATACCCGCAAACCACACTTCGATTAAAACCGCGTAACATACATCGGCAGCGTTGATCTTTCTTTGAACTGTTGCAAAAAAAGATGAATTCGTGAGAACGATCACTCAAAAGAGCTCGTGTGGCTACACTACCACCCTTCTGTTGATTAAAAAACAGACAAAACTACCTGGTTCGAAAAAGAGCGTCTAAAGTTAGACTGGGACCTCGCGAGCAAGGGTGAAATGATGGCGCTTTACACCATAGGTGAAGTGGCTTTGCTTTGTGATATTAACCCCGTCACGCTCCGGGCGTGGCAGCGGCGTTATGGATTACTGAAACCGCAACGTACTGACGGCGGTCACCGCCTGTTTAATGATTCAGATATCGACAGGATCCGGGAAATCAAGCGCTGGATCGACAACGGCGTGCAGGTCAGCAAAGTTAAAGTGTTATTGAGCAATGAAAACGTCGATCTGCACAACGGCTGGCGTGAGCAACAGGAAATCCTGCTGCATTATCTGCAAAATAATAACCTGCACAGTCTCAGAGTCTGGATCAAAGAGCGGGGACAAGATTTTCCCGCGCAAACGCTGACCACCCATCTTTTTATTCCATTGCGTCGGCGCTTACAGTGCCAGCAACCGACATTGCAGGCACTGTTGGGCGTTCTTGATGGCATCCTGATTAACTACATCGCTATTTGCCTTGCCTCCGCCAGAAAGAAACAGGGTAAAGATGCGCTGGTAGTGGGCTGGAATATTCACGACACCACGCGTTTATGGCTCGAAGGCTGGGTTGCCACACAACAGGGGTGGCGTGTTGACGTGCTGGCTCATTCGTTAAACCAGTTTCGACCAGAGCTGTTCGAGGGTCGCACTCTGTTGGTATGGTGTGGAGAGAACAGGACACCTGCCCAGCAGCAGCAACTGGATGCCTGGCGCGCAGCGGGACACGATATTTACTCCCTTGGCATTTAATGATTCATTAACAGTCGCGCTTCTCTGTATAATCTCCTGGTTAACATAAGGAGAACATCATGAATGCAGCGAAAATCGGGGTTATCACCCTCTTTCTCTTAATGGCCATCGGCGGCATTGGCGGCGTTATGCTTGCGGGCTACACCTTTATTTTGCGTGCCGGCTAAGATTCTGCACTAAACGCTCAAACAGCCGGTCGACAATGATCGCCGCCAGCGCAACCAGAAGCGCCCCCTGGATGATATAAGCGGTATTGAATCCGCTCAGGCCAATTATAATCGGCGTACCGAGGGTGCTGGCTCCCACCGTGGACGCAATCGTCGCGGTGCCAATATTGATAATCACCGACGTCCGAACCCCTGCCAGAATCACCGGCGCCGCCAGCGGCAGCTCAACCTTACGCAACTGCTGCCCCCGACTCATCCCCATTCCGCGCGCAATGCTGCGCACACTTTCCGGAATAGACCCCAGCCCTGCCAGCGTTGCCTGCAATATTGGCAACACGCCATACAGAATCAGCGCGATAATCGCCGGCTGTTGACCAAATCCCATCACCGGAACCGCAATCGCCAGTACCGCGACCGGCGGGAAAGTTTGTCCCACCCCCCCAATGGTCTCCACCAGCGGGCGAAACTCGGTTCCCCAGGGACGTGTCACCACAATCCCTGCCCCCACGCCAATCATTACCGCAAACAGGCTCGACACCGCGACCAGCCATAAATGGGCCAGCGCCAGCGCGAGAAAACTCTCCTGCTGATAAACCGGACGGGGCAATTCAGGAAACAAACTGGCAAACAGGGCCTGGCTGTGAGGGAGCCCCAGCAGCAGCAACAGAAAAAAGAGTATCAGCCAGAGCAGCGGATCACGCAGTCGTTTCATGAGCCTGCGCCTTTGAAAGCAGATCGCGAAAGTGTAGCGTGCCGCAGGCGATACCCTGTTGATTCACCACGGGTAACACTTCACAACCCCGAGCGACAAACACCGAAAGCGCGTCGCGCAGCGACATCTCTTCAGCAAGCGCTTCTCCGGGAACTCGTTCGTCCCGTCGCACATAATCCGCCACGCTACGCAGCGACAATAACCGCACGCCAAGCTCGCTGCGACCAAAAAACTGTTGCACAAAATCGTTGGCTGGCGACGTCAGCATCGCCAGCGGCGTTCCCTGCTGGATAACCTCACCGCCGTCCATCAATACCAGATGTTCCGCAAGGCGCAGCGCCTCATCAATATCGTGAGTTACCAGCACAATCGTTCGTCCGAGCAAGCGGTGAATGCGCGCCATCTCCTGCTGTAACGCCCCGCGAGTCACCGGATCCAGCGCGCCAAAAGGTTCATCCATCAACAATACCTGCGGATCGGCAGCCAGCGCGCGTGCGACGCCGACACGCTGTTGCTGTCCGCCAGAGAGCTGATGCGGATAGCGCTCGCGTAATCCCGCCTCCAGGCCGAGCAGCGACATCAGTTCATCCACCCGCTCATCGATTTTTTTGTGCGGCCATTTCAGCAGTTGCGGCACGGTGGCAATGTTCTGCGCCACCGTCCAGTGTGGGAACAAACCAATCGACTGTATGGCATAGCCCATCCGCCGACGCAGTTCCAGCACCGGCAGATTGCGAATCTCCTCCCCGGCAAAACGGATCCTGCCGCTGTCATGCTCCACCAGCCGGTTAATCATTTTAAGCGTGGTGGATTTTCCCGACCCGGAGGTGCCAATCAGTACGGAAAAGCTGCCGTCCCTGATGTGCAGATTGAGATCGCGAACCGCTTTCTGATCTCCAAAAGTTTTACTGACGTGGCTAAATTCAATCATGCCGGGATACCTTTAGCAGAGCGACGCCTAAATCAAACAGCGCATCAATGAGTACCGCCTTCGCAATAACCGGGATGACGCCCAACAGCACCAGATCCACGGCGCTGCTGAGCAGCCCCTGAAACACCAATGCGCCAAAGCCTCCGGCGCCAATCAGCGCGGCAATGACCGCCATCCCAACGGTTTGTACCATGACCACACGCAGGCTACGTAAAAAGACCGGCAGCGCCAGTGGCAACTGAACGTGAAGAAAACGCTGCACCATACTCATCCCCATTCCCCGCGCGCTTTCAAGCACCTCGCGGGGAACCTGGTTCAGCCCGGCGACAACACCGCGTACCAGCGGCAGGAGCGCATACAGCACCAGTGCGATCAGCGCAGGCGCCAGACCAGTTCCCGCCACGCCCACCGTGGCAAGCCAGGGGAAAGCGTTCACCAGTCCGGCAAGCGGCGCAATCAGCAGACCGAACAGCGCAACGGAAGGAACGGTTTGAATCACATTGAGGACGGTAAATACCGGTCCCTGGCGTGAGGCAGAGAAATGACACCAGAGTCCGAGGGGAATACCGATGACCATCGCAGGCAGAACAGTGCCCAGCAACAGCGTCAGATGCTGGGCCAGCGCATCATTAAAAACATCCTGACGATTAGCATACTCTTTGAGTAAAGAGAGGTCGTCAAACGCCCCGGTCAACAAAAATATGACCGGCACAATCGCAATCTGCGCATGTAAAACCCACCGCCAGAGCGGTTGCGCCGTGATACGCCGGATAGCATCGCTACAGGCCAGCAATCCCAGCGCTAATCCCAGCCAGAGGCCACTTCCCACGCTGGTTCGCGCCAGTGGCGTCCCCATGTCTGCCAGATGCGACGCCGCCTTCCCCACGCTCCACAGCAGGAGGATAACCAGTAACTGTGCCACCAATAACGTTAGCGCTGCCCCCTTTTTTCCTGGCACAAAACAGAGTGTCAGCAAGGCGCAGCCCGCGCCGATAATAAGGGATAGTGAACCGGGCCAGATAGCCCAGAGATGACGCCCTTCGCCGGAGACCAGGCGATTGGGCGCATAATTGACAAACGGTAGCGCTACGGCAATGAGTGCAAGCATGACCAGCAGCAACAGAACGCGATTAACACTGACTTTTGACACAACACCTGACCTTTTTCAGTCCCTTTACTTCACCCATCCCTTTTGCTTCAGATAGTCAGCAGCCACTTTTTTGGCATCTAACCCTTCAACCGCGATGCTGGCATTCAGTTTTTGCAGCGTTTTCTCATCCAGACTGGCGAAAACGGGTTGCAGCCATTCCGCCATCTGCGGGTATTCTTTCAGCACGGCTTCGCGCACCACAGGGGCTGGCGCATAAATAGGCTGAACGCCTTTCGGATCGCTTAATGTTTGCAGACCAAGCGCCGCTACCGGGCCATCTGTACCGTAGGCCATGGCCGCGTTTACGCCGGATGTTTGCTGGGCGGCAGCTTTAATGGTAACGGCGGTATCGCCTCCCGCCAGTGACAACAACTGATCCTGGCCCAGTTTAAAATCGTAGGCTTTCTCGAATGCGGGCAGCGCATCGGCGCGCTCGATAAATTCAGCGGAGGCCGCCAGTTTAAAGGTGCCGCCCTCTTTCAGATAGCGTCCCAGATCGGCCAGTGAAGCAAGTTTATTTTTTTCGGCGACATCGCTGCGTACTGCGATAGTCCAGGTATTATTGGCAGGAGCGGGGGTTAACCAGACCAGCTTGTTCTGCTCTGCATCCCGTTTTTTGACTTTCTCAAAGCCCGCTTGTGCATTTTTCCATGCCGGATCGTTTTCATCTTTGAAAAAGAACGCACCGTTGCCGGTATATTCAGGGTAGATATCCAGTTCGCCCGATGTGATCGCTCCGCGCACTACTGGCGTGGTGCCTAACTGGACTTTATTGACTGTTTTAACGCCGTGACTTTCCAGCACCTGCAAAATAATATTGCCAAGCAGTGCGCCTTCGGTATCAATTTTCGACCCGACCTTCACCGGAGACGCCGCCTGCAAGGGTAAGATCACTGCCGCTAACAGCGCCAGCAAACCGGCCTGGACCTTTGAGATTGTCATGATGCTATCCTCATCTTTTTGTCGCCTTTTTCAGCGACTTGAGGAAAAAGCATAGTCGAAAAGTGTACCGTTAACCTGACATTTCGGTTTTTTCGGACTGTCGTAGTATTACCAGCAGCAAATATTTATCTTAAAAGCTGGCATTAGTTATATTTTTATCTCATCACATTTTCCGTTCACGCTATGCCCATAGCTCCTCTGA
>OIES01000856.1_pt1 | contig 12907 bp, 10 predicted proteins | sample 1581811 | NCBI WGS metagenome assembly OIES01 (sample SAMN03281021, study PRJEB24777) | human gut metagenome | isolation source: fecal sample PR177 from 1 month old male Malay infant, vaginal delivered... | reverse complement strand
ATGTAATAGTGATATAGAGGCTTTTTTTTTTTTTAATGATACGGCGACCACCGAGATCTACACTAGATCGCTCGTCGGCAGCGTCAGATGTGTATAAGAGACAGCGTATATTCTGTGTTGATCATTTATTGAGTAAATTTATTATTTGTGTTTCTATGAGCCACTTCATTTTCTGTATTTACTCTATTATCTATATTACTTCATTATCTGTGCCACTATGTTTTTCTGTAGATATTCGCCGTCTTAATTCTACGCCTTTGGATATTCGTTACAGAGTAATCGGTAAGCCGGTTCATCTTCGTCAATTGTAGGGAATCTGCCTATGGGATCGTAGAAGCGATTGTCATTTTCATCGTCATTGCACATGGATACTTCTCCCAGAAGCACGGCACCTGTTCCCGCTTCCACATTAAAATCATGATACATATAAGGATAAATGGTAATACTTTCGCCCGGTGTGAGACGAACCTGGGTTCCGGCTGGTACGGTGAACTCTCTGCCATCGCAGTTAACTGTAACATCCGTATCTGCAAATGCTCCGTCTTCCGTGGAATTATAAACCCGGATCAGAACATTTCCGCCGCCGCGGTTGATAATATCTTCCATCTTGTTCCAGTGGAAATGCATTGGAGCCATCTGTCCCTCATTTACCATCAGGAGTTTTTCTGCATATGTCTTGGTGTACTTGTCATTTTTTAAATTTCCGTTACGAATGGTAATTAAAGCAAATCCCACTTCATCAAATTTACCAAGTCCGTAATCTGTAATATCCCATCCCAGCATATTGTCGCGGATTTCATCGTATTCCGCCCCTTTTTCTTTCCAATCTTCCGCTGTCCATTTGCAAAACGGAGGGATTTCAAAACCATGTTCTTTGATTAATGCTTCCATGTCTTTAATAACTGCGTTGATTTTTGATCGTTTCATCTTACCTTCTCCTTCTATTTTTTATTTCAAATATTCCTCAATCTGTGCCCTTGTGGGAAGGGAATCAATTGCCCCTTTTGTCTGTACACAGATCCAGCCGGCAATATTTCCATATTCCATTGCTTTTAAGATATTCTCTAACGTAATATCCTCTTTTTTCTCTGCCCCCTGGATCAGAATACTGGATAAAAATCCGCCCCAGAATGCATCCCCCGCGCCGGTAGCATCTACTGCTTTTGCTTTTCTGCCCGGAATCTCACGTACTTCTCCGCCAAAGAAGCATTTCGCTCCGTTTGCGCCTAACGTCTCAATGACTACTGTAATTCCGTTTTCTTTCATGAGCGGCAGTATATTATCCTCACCGCCCATCATATCCACTTCTTCTTCCGAAATTTTCAGGAAATCCACGTAAGGCAGTACTTCACGTACTTTTGCCGTACATGCATCAATATCATCATCCCACATAACATTGCGGTAATTCACATCAAAACTTACCAGCTTGTTATTCTCATGAGCAGCTTTCATGGCATAGACAGTAGCCTCCACTGCAGTTCCCTGAGACAGGGAGCAGGAGCCTGCATGCACCATTTTGCTTTCTTCTATTTTTGCATTCTTAATATCCTCGATCGTAAGGAGGGTATCTGCCCCCGGCTTTCTGGCAAATGTAAAGGAACGGTCTCCGTCTTCTGCCAGAGTTACAAATGCCATAGTCGTAACGGCATCCTTTGTTAAATCCTCACATAATGCTTCTACATGATTCTCTTTTAAAGTGTCTACCAGGAAACGCCCAAAGTCATCGTCTCCCATTTTGCCGCAGAATCCGGCTTTTAATCCATTTTTTCCGATTGCAATCGCAACGTTTGCCGGTGCTCCGCCAGCTTTTCTGATATAACTGAACGGTTCGTTCCCCGGAATAAAGTCTATTAACATTTCTCCAACACAAATTACATCCATTTCTTTACCTCCGTTTTTATTAAGGCTATTTATAGCAACACTCATATGTAAATCTGCTTTACTAATTAAATTCATTATAATGAATTCAAAAAGTAAAGTCAATATACATTTCAACTAAAAAAATTTTTTTTAGAATAGCAGTTTTCCTAAAAAGGCCTGCTGCAATACCTGGCATGCGCCTCCCAGCAGCTGGGCATCTGCTCCAAACTGCGTTTTTTTAATTTCAATCTCTGGGGCATTGTGAAAAAACCTGCGGCTGTTCACTTCTTTTTTCAGGACTGCAATGGCATTCTCGGGCAGATAAATTCCATCATGTCCCAGAAGAATCAATCCCGGGTTTAAAATATTTACGTAATTTACCAGTGCGGCAGCCAGCTTTTTCATTACATCTGCAAATACCGCTTCCGCTGCCGGATCACTGCTTTCCCTGCAAAACTGCGTAAAGCGGTAATCTTTTTGTGTTTCTCTCCGGAGACGCTCTTCCACTACCGGGGTGGTTGCATATAATTCCAGGCAGCCTTTATTTCCACAGGTGCACTGTTCTCCCTGGTAATCTATGCTGGTATGCCCTACTTCCGATGGCAGACCGCTTTGGTTTTCATACAGATCACCATTCATCACCATCCCGCATCCGATTCCCCGTCCTAACCCCAGGAACAGGAAATCCTTATATTCATTTCCATATCCGTACAGCAGCTCCGCAAGTGCTCCACTTTGATTATCATGGTTTAAGAAAACAGGGAGCTGATACCGCTCTGTAAGCAATTCCACGATGGGAATATTTTTGATGTCCCAAAAATAAAGGGGTTCCAGGATCATCCCCTTCTTTACATCTACGGGACCAATGGATGCCACGCCAATCCCCAGTATATTCTTTTCCTTCTTTTTAAGCCGGTCGACCATCTCATACAACTGTTCCATCAGTTCCTGGCTGTTTGTAACACAGGCTTCTTTCATGACTCTGGTTTCCCGCCGGAGAATCTTCAGACTAAAATCGCATAATACAACTTCCAGGCGGCTTCTAAATACCAGCACGCCAATGATTTTGGGACATTTTCCGGATATTTTTAAGCGGATCGGGTTTCTTCCGACTTCCTCATTCTGCACAGTGCTGGTTTCTTCAATCAAATGCTGTTCCAGCATTTCCGATACAATATTTGTAACTGCCATTTTAGTAAGACCTGTCCTTCTTGCAAGCTCTGCCCTGGAAGTACAGACTCCCGTAGCAATCAGCTTTAACATCAGTCCTCTGTTTAACTGCCGGTATGTCTTACTGTTTCCGCCTTTTCCACCGTTCACAATCTTTCTCCTTGCCTCATTTATTTCTGATTCTATCCATATTTTAATCCATTTTCTCATATAAGTAAAGCAAGTGTACCCACTACGATAAAAATCAGTCCCAGTACGGCTTTTTTCTTTAATTTTTCCTTTAACACAAAATATGAAAAAAAGACGGTTACTAAAATACTCAGTTTATCAATGGGCACCACAACGCCTGCCGGTCCATCCTGCAATGCCCGGTAATAGCATAGCCAGGACAGTCCTGTTGTAAGCCCAGATAAAAGGATGAATATCCAGGATCGTCTTTCAATATTTTTTATTTCCTTTTGTTTGTTCAGCCCAAAAACCATGAGCCATGCCATAATTAAAACCACCAGCGTGCGGATTGCCGTACCCAGATTGGATTCAACACCGGCTATTCCCACTTTTCCAAGGATCGCCGTGAGACTTGCAAATACAGCCGAGAGCAGGGCATAGATCAGCCATGCGCCGTTTTTTTCCGGCTTCCCATCCGATGCGTTTGGTTTCTGATGCTGCCTTCCCAGCATGAGATAGGTACCGGTTCCCATAAGAGCCATAGCCAGCACTTTGATTATGCTAAGCCCTTCCTTTAAAAACAGAAATGCAAAAAGCATGGTCAGTATGGTGCTGGATTTATCAATGGATACTACTTTATTGACATCCCCCATCTGCAGAGCCTTAAAATAACAGATCCAGGACGCACCCGTAGCCAATCCAGACAGTATTAAAAACAGGAATGTTTTTCCGCTGATCTCTGCAATCGATTCAAAAGATCCCGCCACAAAAACCATAAACCAGGCGAAAAGAACTACGATCACTGTCCGCAGCGCTGTCACCAGATAAGAATTCGTCTTCTCAATTCCAAGCTTTGCAAGAACTGCCGTGATCCCGGCAAAAAGTGCAGATCCAAAAGCAAACAAAACCCACATCCGCCACACCTCCCATAATACAGCTGTCTGTTGTCTATACGTTTATTTCACGCCTATGTAAAATCTTCTTAATCATTGCGAAGTAGCAGATTCCGGTAACCACCGCACTGACCACATCAGCGACCGGCTCCGCCAGAAATACCTGGTCTATTTCATAGACCAGGGGCAGCAGGAACACGGCCGCAAGGTACACAATCTTACGGAAGGTGGATAACGGTAATGCCATTTTTGCAATGCCCATTCCCGTAAATCCATCTACAAAAGTGTACTGGATTGCCAGCGGTATAATACCTAATGTATATATCCTTATGGCACGTGTGGCAAACTGGATATAGGTTTCATTCTGAGTGAAAATTCCTACAAATGGTTTGGCAAAATTCTGTGCAATAATAAACATAATGGTTGTAAAAATAAGGCATAAAATGACGATCCACTTCTCTGCTTCAAAAACCCGGTGGGATTTGCGCGCCCCGTAATTATAACCCAGTATTGTCTGGGTTCCCGCTGTAATGCCTCCAAGGGGCATGGTTACCATAAGCATAAAACTCTGCACAATGGTCGCACAGGTGATCAGCATATCTCCCCTGTCCGGTCCCCCATATTTTTGCAGTACGGTATTCAGAGCGATCAACAATACATTATCCATTACTATAATAATAAAGGGTGTCAGTCCCAAAAAGGAAATCTTGCGCATAATCTTCAGGCTGTATCCCCCAAAGCTGATGGAGATAGGAACCTTTTTCCCAAAGAGAAATTTTAAAACAAAGCAGCAGGAAACCAACTGGGATAAAACCGTAGCAATTGCCGCCCCCTTTACACCCATGCCAAATACAAAAATAAAAATCGGATCTAATACAATATTCATGGCTGCCCCGATCATTACGGACAGCATCCCGACTTTTGCATATCCCTGACAGATAATAAACTGATTCATGCCGATCGACATCAGCGCAAACACAGTGCCCAGCAAATAGATGGTAAAATAATCATTTGCATAAGGGAAGCTCTGCTCACTTGCGCCAAACCACAGGAGCAGATGCTCTTTTAGCGGCAGCAGCAGGATAGTCAGCGCCACGGATACCACAAGCAGTAGTAAAAAACTGTTTGCCAGGATCTGTTTCGCTGATTTTTCATCCTTTTCCCCCATTCGAATACTCATAAGAGGGGAGCCGCCCACCCCAACAAAGGATCCGAATGCCGACAAAAGTGCTACAATCGGTCCGCAGATGCCCACACCAGCCAGGGCTATTTCACCGATCTGATCAATATTTCCAATATACATGCGGTCTACCACGCTGTATAACACGTTAATAAACTGCGCCAGCATGGAAGGGATTCCAAGGCGCAGTACTAGTTTTCTGATACTATCTTTTTCCAGATTATTCTCAACCATTTTCTCTTCTCCAATACGGTACTTATCATTCGTACGCACTGAATATTCTATCTGGTTTACAAGAGAATTTCAATAGAATTTTACTTTGTTTTACATCTAATTTTCAGGCTGGTTGAAAGCCCTCACCGCATCCCTTAAAAAACGGGCGCATCCCTTTACATTCTGGTCGTAATAAGCGGTAAAACGTTCATCTGCAACATACATTTCTGCTACACCGCAATGTGCCTGGGCGGAATAGTGTGTCCAGGTGAAGGACAGCCATTCTTTGTGAAGCCGTGCAATTTTTTGCCCCAGATCTCCGGATGGATCTTCCTTCTTTTCAACTGCTTCCTCCAGCAGACTGTTTATTTCTTTCCCGGTCTCCTGCATTTTCTCATATTCTTCCATGGTCAGGTTCATCATTTTTGCATTACTTGCATCCACTTCATCTGCACCATAGGATTTCCGGATCTCTTCCCCATACTTTTTTTCATTTTCCTGTATCAGCTCTTTTTTTAAACCTTCAAACTTTTCTTTGTCAGTCATGCTTGTTATCCCCTCTTCCTTTTCAATTGTTTTATTCACATTTTTAATCAGGAGGTCTATTTGCTGCTGACGTTGTTTTAAAACTTCCAGATGCTCCTTCAGAATATCCACCCGGTTAAAGGCTGCATCTGAAGTGAGCGCTTTTATTTTGGACAGCTCCATCCCCATATCCCGAAAAAGCAGAATCTGCTGAAGTGCGTCCACCTCTGTTTCTCCATAAATGCGGTATCCGGATTCATTTACATAAGCCGGATGCAGCAGGCCAATTCCATCGTAATAGCGCAGTGTCCGGGTAGTGATTCCAGCCAGTTTCGCCAGTTTTTGAATGGTATATTCCATCTTCTCACCTCCTGATAAATCTATCTTAAACCTTTACGCTGCGTCAATGTCAAGGGTTTTTATGTCTGTTAATTATAGAATTGTTTAAACAATCTTTAAAACAGACTTAACTGCCTCTCTTTTAAACTTTTTACATTCCGGTCCTTCACGATGTCCTTATCTCCCAATGCGCTGCAAAGCAGGGGTGAATTCTTGTCGTATTTTACATTATTTTCTAGGGTGAGTTCCTGATTTAAATTGGCATAACAATATACACAGCCATTTTTACAGGTATTATATAATCCGATATCGATACTGGCAGCGCAGCCGCATTCCAGTCTCTGGTTCTTATCCTTTTCCACCTTCAGAGGACAGTCTATGATCCGGGAAAGCAGTCTGTCATCAATACATCTGCCATGTGCAATACCGTATTTTTCAAGATCAATATCCTCTGCGCAGGTTTCCAGTACTATCCCATACCGGGACGCCGTCTTGGAAAATGCCTCCGCCAGATATTCTTTTTCCTCCCTGTCTGCCGGGCGGATCCCCATCTGCTTCATTTTATTTTTCATCTTGGTATAAAAATCCAGATAGCTGAAAACGCATTTCTTCGTATAGGGAGCAAGCACCTCCGCCATATATGAAAATTGATCCAAATGGTACTGTGCTGTATAAGTATTATTGATTATAACCGGATCATAACGCCAGATCACACGTTCCTTTCCAATCATTTCCGAAAGAATTTTAAAGCTTTCCATCCGCTCTTTAAGCGGCGGAAGATGTTCTTCTATTTCCCTCCCGTATGGATTTATGGTGTATTGAAAATAATATGCATATTCCTTTAATTCCTTCAGCCTTTTCAGCATAGGCTTTGGATTTTTCGTCCAGAAGACAATGCCGTCCACGACTTCCGGCGACAGATCTATCCGGCTGATCTGGTGGGCATTCATAGGGTTTCTGACCCACACCTGCTTTTCCTGAATCCGGTTTAGAAACCAATCGGTATAAAACGATGGTATGTCGGTTCTTCTGCTTGCACTGATTATCATGGTCATCCCCCATTTCGTGAGTAATAATAGTTTTTTTATATACTGTACTATTTTATGAGGGATGCGTCAACCCAATATAAACCCTGAAATAACTTCATTGGTACTATACCTTAAAATTAAGTATGTTTAGTCATCATCAAGAGGGCAAAAACTTAATAATGACTCGGGAGTTTGACAGTTGGACTAACTAAAAATCTATTGCTGGTCGCATAAAACCTGCTTTTTTTGTGTCAACTTTTTTTAATTATAGTATGTTATTTTCTGTTATTATGTGGTATAATGAGGTGTAAGGAGGGATACATATGAATCTTCATATCTCGAAATCAAAAAATTCCGAATCATTTTATGTTGCAAAATCCTATGTCAAGGCGAATGGCAGCACCACGTCTGCTATTGTTCGCAAACTTGGCACTTTAGACAAGCTGCTCCTGGAGCATGGCCCTACCAGAGACGATGTTATTGCATGGGCTAAAAATGAAGTAAAAATGGAAACTGAAAAATTTAAGGAAGAACGTCAGACCAAAACAGTCCAAATCACTTTTCATGCTGACAGACAGATGGATTATGACCAGCAGAAGTTTTTTCGAGGCGGCTACCTTTTTCTCCAGCCCATTTATTATAGTCTTCAACTAAACAAAATCTGCCGGAAACTGAAAAATAAATACAAGTTCCAGTATGATATAAATGCTGTTCTCTCTGACTTGGTTTACGCCAGAGTCCTTGAACCAGCCAGCAAACGGTCTTCTTTTAAAGTTGCATCCGAGTTCCTGGAGAGACCGTCTTATGAGCTCCACGATATTTACCGTGCACTGGATGTTCTTGGTCATGAATGTGACCTGATTCAGTCAGAAGTTTATAAGAACAGCAACTTTATGATTAACAGAAACGATAAGGTACTTTACTACGATTGTTCCAACTATTATTTCGAAATTGAACAGGAAGACGGCGATAAGAAATACGGCAAAAGTAAAGAACACAGACCAAATCCAATTATTCAGATGGGCCTGTTCATGGATGGCGATGGCATCCCGCTTGCTTTCTCTACATTTCCTGGAAATGCAAATGAACAGACATCCTTAAAACCCCTGGAAAAGAAGGTTCTTGATGAATTTGGCTGTCAGAAATTTATTTACTGCAGTGATGCCGGTCTCGCTTCTGAAGAAATCAGATCCTTTAATCACATGGGTCAACGGGCTTTTATTGTTACACAATCCATCAAAAAGCTTCCGGCGGAAGAGAAAGCATGGGCATTGGATCTAGGAGGGTTTAAAAGGGTTTCGGATGATATGCCGGTTGATATTTCAGAAATTCCAGAAGATGATACAAACCTTTATTACAAAGATGAACCCTATACCACGAAAAAACTTCATCAGCGCCTGATTATCACTTACTCTCCGAAGTATGCCGTATACCAAAAAACAATTCGTAACAAACAGGTGGAGCGAGCTGAAAAGATGGTCGGTACAGGAAAGCCAAAAAAAAACCGGAAGAACCCTAACGATCCGGCCCGTTTTATCGGAACCGTTGCGACAACAAAAGAAGGGAAAACAGCGGAAATACATAGTTATCTTGATAAAGAAAAAATAGAATCCGAAGCCCAGTATGACGGCTTATATGCGGTATGTACCGATCTTCTTGATGACGATGTTTGTGACATTCTGAAAGTAAGTGAGGGCAGATGGCAGATAGAAGAATGTTTTAGAATCATGAAAACAGATTTTTCAGCCAGACCTGTTTATCTGCAAGACGAAAACAGAATAAAAGCGCACTTTCTCATCTGTTTTCTGGCCCTTCTCTTTTATCGCTTACTTGAGAGGAAAATGGATAATAAGTACACTTGCGAAACAATTTTAGAAACATTAAAAGCAATGAACTTTGCAGAAATCCAAGAGCAGGGATTTATGCCCCTGTACAAGCGTGAAAAAATCACGGATGACCTTCATAATGTCTGTAATTTCCGCACGGATTATCAATTCATCACAAAAAGCCAGATGAAAACTATCCAGAAAAAAAGCAAGGGCAGAGAATAAATTACTAAAGTCTGTGACACGTCATAAAACCGCTGCACCCCTCATAAAACAAGGGGATACAGCGGTTTTTTACGTATTCAACTGTCAAAGACAGGATTTTATGAGGGATGCGTCAACCCAATATAAACCCTGAAATAACTTCATTGGTACTATACCTTAAAATTAAGTATGTTTAGTCATCATCAAGAGGGCAAAAACTTAATAATGACTCTTGAAATGTCTCCATAGAGGGTATTTCCCAAGTATCAAAATGCCGTAGCCACGTCAATACCACATCTTAGTCGTGCGGCATCTGCCGTCTTATAATTTATAGTCTTTTTCCTATGGTTGTTGGCGCGTTCCACGGAAGTTCTTCCATCATATAGTACTTAGAGAATGTATTACTAATACATTGACAATTTAAATCAGGAAAGCTCCGCTTCTGGCAGTTCTAAAAATGTTTTACAAATTAAAAGATCTGAAGTATTTACGCAATAAAAGTGCATTTTAGTACATTAATATTAAATTTGTTTCTATTTCTGGTATAATATTAAAACATATGTATTAAAAAGAAGAGGGTAGAGGGATGAAGATGAAAAAAGTATTTAAAAATTTAGTAGGATTAGGATTAGTGTGTAGTATGTTGCTTGGTAATCAGGCTCATATATATGCACAAGAACGTGAAACTATTATTTCTGAGCCAGCTACAGAACAAACAGAAGTAAATACTGAAGGTAGCGAGGGGGATTTTTTAGAAGATATTACAGAAAAGTGTAGAGATGAGCAGATTTCATACATATGTTCAAGAATGCAAAAAGATATAAAAGATTTAGATCTGGTCGAGGAATTAAAGGATATAGATGGAAATCATGTATACCTTTTGGTAACATTTAAGACAGAAGGGTATGCTATATTAATAAATGGATGTAATTATTCAGTGGAGTATGAAGAAAAAGGACAAAACCCTTATGTTGGAATCGTAGGAGAAAAATATTATTTAGGACCCTTACAATATTTTTATAATGAAGGTGGTAGTCTCCGTAATATTATTACGAAGGAAATAATTTCAGATGATGATATGTGGTTGGGTAATTCAATAAAAGCAAAAGTATTGGAGATCAAAAACAAATCTCGAGAAGCCTGGGATGTTAGCCGTAGTTTTGAATCAAGGCAGGCTAATCCATATGAAGAAATTCTTGTGCCATATGTTGATGAAATAGAGAATATGTATTTTGGCGATAATGTCGGAACAGATATAAATCCGCATGGAACCTGTGGTATTTTGGCTTCCAGTATGATGCTTACATATTACGACCGCTTCATTAATACTAATTTTCTTCCGAGAAATCTTGAACTTGTAAAGCATTATGATGATACACTTCATGCGGAATTGATTAGGAATTATCAAGTAGGTGCAACATTTGGTGGCTCTTTTCCCAGTGATGATGCACAGATGTTAAATCTCTATATTGGACAGAATGGATATATAAGAAATAGTGGATATCAGGCTAATAGTTCTCTAATATCAACGCAGGGATTGATTCAATCAATAATTGAAGGTAGACCAGGATTGATTTATACAGTTTTCAACGAAAAATATGAAAAGCATACAATGCTTGCTTATGGATATAAGCTTGAGAATGGGATTGGAAAATTTAAAATACATACAGGGTGGCATGCTAAAGATCTTAATACCATTTATTGCCCACGAGAAGAAAGTGATGATATTTGTAATCATACAAATGGACCATGGATTGATAGCGGACTATTGTTAATCGGCGGTTCTACCTGGTTGGAAAAATATGAACAACATAATCATGATTTTTCAGAATGGATGGGAATATCAGAAATTGGTGATAGACCCTTGATGAAATGCAGGATATGTAATTTACTCACGGAAGATGATTATCCTAATAATATGCATTATTCAACTATTATAGATTGTGATACTACCACCTCTGGAAAAATAAATTATAGTGGCGACGTTGACTGGTTTAAGATAGATGCACCCTACAAGGGAGGATATACGGTCAGGACAGTAGGAAAAAACATGGGAAACGGAGCAATGTTCCTGTACCTATATTCGGAAAAAGGAACTTTAATATCTTCCTGGCAAGGAGGCGATACAAATAAATATCTGGTTCTGGAAAAAGGGGTATTTTATCTGCGCGTTACATCCTCACTGGTAACGGTAGATTATACAGTGGAAATAAGAAAAGTAGAAGAGGACGTAAAATGAAGAAGATGATAAAAAGACTAATATTGATAGTTATTATTTTATTAAGCATTTTGGGAATCTGGAAATTGGTTAAAGTAGCTCATGATGCAGATCAAATTTTTAATCGAACAAGATATGTGTTTGATGGAAAGGTTCTTACCATAAATGAAATTAGAGACAAATCTTATGGCTTTTATGGTAAAAATAATAAGAAAGATAATACCTTTGCAATAAAAGAAGGATCTATACTTGATAAGATATTTAAAGAAAGAGTGAAAGGGGTAAATAAAACAATTGAAAAACAAATTATTACAGAAACAACTCCTTTTGATCAATCCGATCTAAGTGGAGGACAAGCTTGGGTGCAAAAGCAGTGTTCTATACTAAAACCAGTTTTTTATGAATATACTTTGTATGAATATCATGAAAAAGCATATATTAGAATGAAATTTGCGGTTGACTACAAAAGGAATTCTTTATCTGGAATGTATGAATTTGAAGAAGTAACAGCAGAACAATTGAAACAGCTAATAAATAGCAGATAAAATATATGTAATACAACATCCTAAAGGCATTGGGAAGAGCTAATTATAAAGTGTCAAAAGATTGCAATATTCGGAGTCAGTTTTTTGTAGGGCATTTCATAAATATCTAGAACATCCTCCATACAAGTGACAAAGGCAACGTTCTCTTTTGATAGAATACACCAGTATTCATTTAGATGAGGTTTAAGTTGTGCTTTTTTAAAACCTCTTGAATGGTCGATTTGCTAATTGGTGTATCCAATACGATTCGGGCACGGACTGACAGAAGTCTTAGTATCTAGCGTGAAAAACCTTCCGGAGGGGTGGAGCATACCAACTCCACAATATGAGTTTCTGAACGTCCATCAACTTTTCGTTTTGCGTTGAAGTTTGAGTTTCTTTGGTAAGTGATTGTGGACTCTAAACCGTGCTGGACATAATTTTTCACGACTTTAGAGAAAGTTGATTTACTAACGCCAAAAGTTTTGCAGATTTCTTGCTGTGTCAGGTGGTCTTGGTTATTTTCATCCAATTCTAAAAGAATTTGGCAACGGATTTTTTTAAGATTCCTGCCAAATATGACAGCATATGGTTCTGTAAAAATTCAAACTAGCGCGAGCAAGACCAAGCGGATGTTCCTAAATTGGCAAATGGAATTAAATAAACATTATAGATTTTCTAGACGCAACTAAATGAAATTAAGTAACCAAAAGTAACCAAAAGTAACCTGTAACAACAAGTTTTTCCATGATATATTAG
>OIES01000847.1_pt1 | contig 13040 bp, 27 predicted proteins | sample 1581811 | NCBI WGS metagenome assembly OIES01 (sample SAMN03281021, study PRJEB24777) | human gut metagenome | isolation source: fecal sample PR177 from 1 month old male Malay infant, vaginal delivered... | reverse complement strand
CCACGCCGATAAAACCAAAGAGGATATAAACCATGTCCTGTGTAGTGATCCCCAGCATTGAGGCAACAGCAGCCAGCCACGCAAAGAAATGGGTAACGATATTCTCGTTCTGGTTGTTCATTTTCATGGCCTCTGACCTCCGTTGATGACGGATGGCGCTGTGTGTTTGAAGAATGGGCGGCTCAACGGGCTGGATTGGCAAGAACGCCACCAGTTCATTCCCGTGAGCCTTATGAGACATGGAATGGTTGCCGGATCGACGGTCTGGCAACGCAAATAAAAAACCCGCTCAAGGCGGGAAGTAATACCAAGGGTAAAAGCGACGGCGCGGTAGCCGTAATGGTCCCAAGGTAGAGGGATTGGAGCATCTGGCGGGGATCGAACCCGCATCTTCTGGGTGGAAGCCAGACGTAATTACCAAACTACGACAGATGCAATCTGGTTCAGGGCTCTGCGCGGAAGGGCTTTAACGTGTCGTGCAGCACGTCGCTACCCAAGAGCCCTGACCGGATTGCAGATACAAAAAAGCCCCGGCGAGTACCGAGGCTTTCTGGTTTTGTTTGCAATACGACGATGTGACAGGGGTACTGATGCAATGCATCTCGCGAATACCCCTGTCGTATCGCCGGAAAGCAAAAACCCCGCAAGGGCGGGGCTTTCGTAATGTTCAAATTGTCGCTTCTCATCGCTGCCATCGCGGCGCAGCTCTGCCAAGCATGAATGAATTATCTAAACTTCTGGGTGAAAATCAATGTTAATTTCAATTAAGAGCACAAAAAGCTAAAGCAACTAACTTCTCAGGTTTTTGCGGGCGGCTAAAAATGCCTTCCCCTGAAATATCTTGAGGCACCATTTCACGCGCTCTCTCGACTGGTCCGCCGTCAGCCAGGGCGCCAGCTTTTGAAGCTCTCTGGTTATGTCTGATATTTTTTTTCGGGTTGTGTAGTAACTCATTCCGACGATGTAAATCGGGTCGGTAACCTCAAAGGCGTCCAGGCCGCACTTCTCCAGGAATTCAGCGTTGTCGTTACTGATGGCAGTATCTATCACGCTGCTCTCCTGCTTCGGCCAGATAATGACCTGAGCACGCTTCAGAGCATTGGGACCACGAAAGCCCTCAGCCCTTGCCTGCTCAATTGCCGCGGTAAAGCGCTCTAACGCTTTATCTGACCATCTTTCCCCTTTTACTGACCACCAGCAAGAGTGTGCTGTGGGCTTACGTGGGTATGTCTCCCCTCGCTGGCTCTCCCCCCATACTGTAAGAAGCGACTTAATCCAGGCTGACTGGATACCAGTCAATAACTCAGGGCGCCCAAGGTATCGTTTGTGCGTGGCGATCGCGACCTCTGACATTGCGGTGTTTTGTCTGCGGCGTTGTAGTGGTGTCATGCAATATCTCCCTTACCAGCAGCAAACTGCGCCAGTGACATAAATGCGCGGCCCTTTGCTTCAAGAACCGATCGACTGAGGTAACTAAACCGCTCGCCAGCCCATGACTTATCAAACACGACAATTGCGCCAGCGAAAAACGCACTGGTCGGCCTTTGTTTGTCGTCGGCTGGCTTAAACCACTCGGGCAGATCGAAACCAATTCGCCCACGAATAAAGCAGACGTGATCCGCATCTTCCGGCCACCACGTTTCGCTTGTGGCTGACTTCACCAGGAAGACATAGCGACCGCTCTTCTCTCGTTGCGCAGCTGCATAGTTCATGATGTGCGTCATGCCAGTGATAGCTTGCTTTTCGTGGTACTGAGAGCGGCTGTAAGGCGGGTTTCCGTAAGCTGCGCCGCCGAGTTCACCCAGACGCCCTGACCAGTCCTGTGTCAGCGCGTTATCTTCTGCGGTAAACCAGACGGGGCATTTTGCATTGTTGTCGTCTGCGAACAGGTCCAGCATCAGCGGGCCAAACATCGCGTTAATACCCCAGAACAGCAGATCCGGAGTCCGCCACTGGTCGCCGACTTCTTTTAAATAGTGATGGGGCGCTGAACGCAGCGCTGTAAGAGCTTCACAGTAAGAATTAGTCATGCGACCTCCTGGTTTTTATTGAGGTGAGGAGCGTTTGAGAGAAATACTGCTTTTGCAAAGCCAAGTGGAGTTGCGCTTCGGATGTTGGCGCGATCGTCGCCAGGAGGGCATTCGTGAATGCGGTTGTCCGGATACCAGTCAGTCACCAATCCGGCGAAAGATGTTCCTGAGATGACCTCGATTGCCTTCTTCTTCGGCACCATCCTGCCGCACGCCAGCTTCACGGCGTCGATAGCCGCTTCAACCATCGGGTGCATATTCTCTGCCGGCGCCTTGAAGCCGTTACCCGTCCAGAGGCAGGTCTGCTTCGTGTAGTTGTCATCCGCGCACAGCCCAGTGAACTGGTAGGGATGGAACGTGTAATCGGATGAGCCGAAAATACTGCTGAATACGCTGACCGGGTTTTCAAACGCCCACGGACAACCAGTCACCATTCCAATCATTCGGCATTGCTCAGCGACCAGCGCAGCTTTGGCCTGAAAATGCGGGTCTTTGGCTCGTTTAGCCTCGAACCACCGGGAACCGGAAACAGCCACGTCTGTGCATGGCGGAAAACCAATAACCATGACAATGTTCTCAGTACGAATAATTTGAGAAAGCCGTGGCATCGCTTCCAGAATGGTTGCCGAAATATTTTCATATCCCCCATCAATGCAAGTCTCTGGATGCTGCGGATCCACCAAGACGGCGCGATAGCCAGCCTCAACCCATGGCTCAGCCATTTTCCCGGTTAAATCACAGAGGCAAATAACAGTCCCTTTGCTCATGCTGCCTCCTGCGATTTTTTCAGCGCGCGTAACTCGGCGTATGCTTCGGCGCGGATGGCTTCCAGCTCTTCAATTGTCCAGCGATGGATTCTGTTGTCGTTATCAAGCCCCTGCACTGTAGCCTCATCGTATTTTGCAACCAGACCTATACGGTAGGCCTTAATATTCCCGGACTTGCCGACGTTGCATTCATCGCACTGGAGATTGATATTGATGCGGGTAAACCGCAGATGAGACGCTTTAGCGACAGTCCGATAATGCCCGGCATGCCAGACAGCAGCGTTATGAGTTCCACAGGAAATGCACCCTTCTCCATTGGCAAGGGCCAGCTCACGACATAGTGTGTTAACCACGCGTTCAGTGACTTCAAGCCAGTGGCTCAGGGATTTTTCCGCCGTCGTTCGTTCAGGGCGGATATGGTGAAGGGGTTTATTTTTTAATCGGTCTTGCGCTTTGGCTTTCTGCTTTTCACGCTGAAATGCGAGGTACTGGAGCTTATGCTCTTCGCAGCACCAGTAAACATTCGAATAGGTCAGATTGAACCAGGCACCGCAGCCGGGTGCTTTGCATCTGCGACGGGGATCTCTCATATCGCACCGCCCTGGTGCGACAGACAAGCAGAAACACCAGCGTTCGTGATAGCCGGGGTCAGGGGGTAAATCTTTTGAGGGTGTTTCTTCTGCGCCATCGGTTTTTCTCCGTGGCACAGCAACTGACAAGAAGGGTTGTTCAGACCCATAATTAATATAGCTAATTTTAGTCCTGACTTACAGGGGGTAACCCTGCTTTTTTGTAAGCCTCATCAAGGGATTTAAGGGAGGTAACAAACTCATCCTGCCGGAGCGGGAATCCCTTCTCTGCAGCTCCATTCTTAAGATAAATAAGTACAGGCCCAGTATGACCCTTTAGCCCCGGAAATAAATCGTCTGGGATATGCATGGCTATCTCCTGTGCAAAACTCACATCTGATAGAATTACAATCGCATATTTAAATCGTCCATCAACCCCCTATTTTCACGAGCTAGGAAGAAAACCAAAAACAGAATAAATTAATAAAATTCAATATGTTAAAAAAATTCATTATAGCCAGAAAAGTCATTCACATTTTTTCTCTGGTGCAACCCCCTATTTCACTCAGATAGAAGAATTTAGCCAATTTCAGGATTTAATTAATTACATGGAAAATGGAGCAGCAGAAAACACTACCGCGACAAAGAATGCACATTTTGCGTAGGGCGCAACCCCCTATTTGATCGCAGAAGGAATAGAAACATTCAGCAGCGCCTGGTTTACCAAACAAAACCCCGCCAAAGCGGGGTCTTATTCAGGAGTTTTTTCGGCGACCTTGTTGTGAACTTCCCACAGGCTAATGCCACAGCTCGCGCAGAAGTTGGCAAGGTAGTCCAGGCCAGACCACTCGCGAATCCCTCCGCGAGCAGCCTCCACAAACACGGCTATATCTTTACCCCGCCATAAGCCGAACAATCGCCAGCCTCCGCCATCAGGGCTTTTTACGGCGGCGATGCGAGTCAGTACGCCAGTCTGATACAGCTCAGTGAAGGCCGGTTTCTTTCTGGTTATCATTCGCATAAATACAAACCTGTGATTTGTTGATAACAAATAGCGTGTTTGCGTTTTATGGTTTCACCCCCTGCGGGGCGGATGGAGGCAGCATCCAGTGGGTTATCTCGTTTTCTATAGCATCTCCGCAATGATAAAAGGTCTGTGTTTTATGGCTGTAGTGACCGCTTGTTACTTCTCCAATTTCAGCATCCCATAGAATTACCTGTGTGCGGTCTTCCGGCATCCGCTCGCTTACCGGAATCCATTTACCCGGCACTGCCGGCGCTGGCTGCGCGTGGCGATAGAGCGGCAGTACAGCCACATCACCATCTTTTGCGACAAATTCTGCGCGACGTTCATCGTTTGTAACATGCCATTGTTCACGATAGTGCCATGTCCACGCCACCGGCTCGCTGTCGATTGCGGCCAGCAGATGTTCAAGAGCATCAACTAACGCGCTATCGTAAGAGTGCTCTGCGATGAGAGCGACAACTCGCTCTCTGGATATGGTTGATTTGGTCATTGGTTGCCTCACCACAGGTATTGCAAACAGGTTGCTTTGAATGCACCGTGAACGCTTTCACGCGACTCGTAGTAGTAGGTTGAATAACCCTCACGCGGAACGGCCTTCATCCACTTATTGGCGCAGAATTCAGCCTTTTCAAAGCGTTCGCGGTCATCGGCGTCTATCTCACCCTGGCGAATAGCCTCTTCGATGAGTTCCTCCTTGCTGACCTCGCCGCGTCCCATCAAAGTTACGCAGTCATCGCTTTTGAGTAATTGCACGGCAAATTTCACAGTTTCCATCACTCAGCCTCCACCTTGATGCCAGCGGCGGCGAGTGCATGGAACACGCATGAGTCATACAACTTGATCTCAAACTCCGCCCCATAACCCCAGAATCGTTCATTGTTCGAGTCAGGCAACTTCACGGTGCGGGACTCCAGCTCGGCGATGCGCTGCTGCGCCTTCTCCAGCGCCTCTACCAGCGCTAGAACGTTGGCAGGGTTAGCCAGGGTGATGAATTCGGCATTACGCTGCGCCGTCTCATCCCATGCCACATGCCCCTCGCCGTCGTATTCCTCACAGATGCAGGCGGCGTCACTGTTGAGCGAATCAAAGAGGGTTTGCCCGTCAGAGCCATAAATTGCGTATGAGGTGAATCCCTCCACGCAGTCATCGCCAGACCCGTAGCATCCTTCGTTTTTAACTTCGTCGGCCCACCATTCGCCCTGCGTCGCTTTCTCTGCCGCTGCTTTCAGGCTCTGCGCCAGTTCGGTGATATCAGTCATGGCTGGCCTCCCCAAGCACCCAGCGCAGAGCCGCAGCATAATCGCCAGTAGCACCTTCGAGGGCTTTTGTGATTTCTTTACGGGTTTTCAGACGTGGCTTAGTTTCGCCAAGCACAGCTCGCTGACGCCTGGCTTTTTCATGGCCGGTTGTGCCAGCAGTTGCCGCTTTGATTTCAGAGACCTTCTCCCGCTGCTCTTCAGGGTTAAGCGATGCCAGCTGACGCGCCTGGGTAACGGTGACAGTTCCGGACTCCACTGCATCGCGAACAGCCTGGGTGGCATCCAGCAGTGACAGCGTTGCGCGTACGGTCTGGACACTCACGCCAAACATCAGCGCTAAATCGTCCTCGTCGTGGCCGCGCTCCAGCGCATCAGCCATTTTCTTTGCCCGGCCCAGCGGTGTATCTGCCTGGCGGATTTCGTTAGCACTTACCATCGCCTGCGCCATGCGAATGGCGGAGCCACGTTTAGCGACTGCCGGAACCAGTAACGGTTCTTTGCCTCCTTTCGTCAGACGCTTGTTAGCTTCCAGTGTATGGCGCACACGCTGGCGGCCATCAACCACACAAGACAGCCCTGTCTCCGGGTCTTTCCAGACGATAATCGGCTCAAGAACGCCCTGGTCCATGATGTTCAGCACCATTGCCTCGCTGATAGGCAGGTGGATGCGCTCATCGTAAAGCGGGTGCGTTTTGTCGGTAACCAGGTGCAGTTTTTCAGGTTCAAACGCTAAAACGTTCGTTTTGCCACTGGCGCCGTATACAAGCTTTGAGTCTTTAGCCATTTTTCACTTCACCTTTTTTCTGTTCGACCTGCTGAGACCATTTTTCAATCAGCCGGATTTTCGATTTGCTCTTGCCACCAGCCCAGTAGCTATCCTGTACGCGGAGATGTCCGTAAGGGCATCTCAGGGCCCCGGAACAGGCGCCAGCCTGGTAATCCCGAAAATAAAACTCCGCAGCTGAACCACAGACCGGGCAATCAGGTATCTCTCGCATCACCGGGTCACCTCGCGGATTTTCTGGAATTTAGTGCCGTGGTGCGGATTGCCAGGGTTAGTAACCTTCGAATTCATAAACCCCGCGGCCACCAGACGCTCGCAGCGGTAGCGAGGGCGATCAACGAAGCCAGCCAGGGACTGCCACTCAAACCAGACTCCAACCGGCACCAACTGGAGCAGTTTGATATCCAGTTCTGTGAGTTTGCTGGTTACCGCTACGGGCTCGGTGCTTCCACCCGGCATCCAGTAGCCATTCAGGTTTTGCGCTTTGCCTTCGCGCTCCAGCACCATCAGGCGGGCCAGCATTTCAGGTGCTGTCAGGTCGAAATAGACAGCCAGCTCACGGCAGGTGACCTTCTCCAGCTCTTTCAGCACGTCAGTAATTTTTTCCATCAGAGATATCCTCACGGTTAAATTTGTTAGCCCCGGAAACCTTTCGGGATGTCGGTATCGAGTTTGCTGCTCACACCGAACGAGCTGCCGGTTGCCAGGTTCGCCGGGCATAACTTCAGCGCCAGCTCCTGCCATTTGCTGCGTAGGGTTTTCACGGATTGAACTCGGGAGCACCAGAACTGATCGCGCTGAATGCGCTCAATCATGGTGCGGATTTGGTCATGGCTGCAGCCGTGCTCCTGGCGCAGCATGCAAATTTCTTGCGCCCAGGCTGAGAAGTTCGGCTCTCTTGGTTTTGCCAGAGTGCCGTCGAACTCTGCTGCGCGTTCGTACAGCTCGATGATGGTCGACCAGAACCACGTAGCGAGGTCGAAATCGTCATCGGTAGCGTCAGGAATGACTGCTTCCAGGATGGCGGTTTTCTGAGTCGATTCAGAAAAGTTATCCACAGGAGAAATCTCTCCCGAGTGGTTTTTAAGATCTGTTTTAAGATCTGTATTTTTAAGATCTGTATAGAGATAGGATTCGGCGTTTGTGCCGTTTCCATTCGGCGTTTGTGCCGAATCCTGGATATGGCGTTTATGCCGAATGCATTCGGCGTTTGTGCCGTTTGCATTCGGCGTTTGTGCCGAATCCAATTCTTTCAATGACTTATTCCGATTCGGCGTTTGTGCCGAATCCAGTATTGCCGGGAAAATCTTGTGCATCAGTTCTTCCTGGTCGATGCGGTAGTGCTTCTTCGGTGTACCGTTCACCTGACGGGTATCTTCCTGAATAACGCCGGGCAAATATTGCTCAGTGATTTTGTAGATAGCCCTTCTAACAACATCACCTTCAAGAACACGAACCTCTTTCGCGAGCGCCGCATGCTCCTTGTAAAACCAGCCATCATCCAGACTCGACTTACCCGACCAGAACACCAGCTGATTGAGAATCGCTGCCAGCAAATGCTGCTGCCTGTCTCCTGCAAAGAAATCCAGATACGGGCCGGGAATCGTTATGCAGTTCCCCTGCCCTGACATGGCCTGAACAATTTCAAAGACCTGATTGCTCATACCAAAACCTCATTGTGTAGCCGTAAAAACTCACGTAACCCCATCCAGCCAACTTTCCCGCAGGCTTTCCGGTAGGAAACATCTTTCTCTGTCGCAGTGAGAACCGTCACCATGTGCCCCTTGTGTCTGTGCTGAAAGCGGGAGCCGGCCTTAGGGATACCATTACAGGCAATATCCCCTTCGGACGGCTCATACACCGGATAAGCACGTTTCAGACGAGCAATCAGCTCAGCAGCAGACTGGTTACACATGGTTGAACCTCGCTTAGTGAATCAGCGTGTTACCGGAAGGACCGCCATCAGCAATCCGGTCAGAGATAGCAATCATTGCGCCGAACAGCGCTTCCATTTCGTCGTCCACCCGTTGTTTGCGGTGAAGAAGTTCGCGGAAAGTTTCGGAGTAATAACTACGCACCCGCGCCAGCAGCAACGGCGGCATAGCCCGTTCAATCGCCGGGAGAAGCTGCGCAATCTTTTCGATTGATGCAGGTGAATCACTTTCAACCCAGCGGTAAATCTTCTGGATATTGCGGCTCAGTGCGTCAGGGTGGCTTTCGTCGTACAACTCTGGTGCTGTCATCCCCAGGGAGAAGTACGCTTCGACAATCGCCGATACAGGCGTTTTGCGGCCACCTGGATAAAGCGCCCAGGCATTCATGGCCTCGCGAATGCGTTCATGCCTGATTTTCATGATTCACCTCACCAGAACGTTTTGCTTTAGCATGTTGATCGTAAACTTCAGGGTCGTATTGCAGGACTCCCCCAGAAGCTAGTTGCAGTCTCATCGCATTTTTTTCAGGAACGAGTTCCCCCCAAACGGAAACTGACGCGGGGGCTACGCCCGCAGCTTTGGCTAATTTCGACTTGCTGCCGAAGTAATTGATTGCATCTTGTTTAAACACAGGCTCATCTCCTTAGGTTTTCCTAAGGATATTTGATCGTAGAGAAACTTAAGTCAAGAAAATTTAGAATTCTCTAATGATGGAAAATAAAACCTTTGGCTCACGCCTTCTTGAAAGGCGAAAACAGTTGAAACTCTCTCAGTCCGCTCTTGCTAAGTTGGTCAAGGTTTCGCACGTCACGATCTCCCAGTGGGAAAGGGATGAAACCCAGCCAGCTGGTAAAAGGCTGTTTGCTTTGAGCAGTGGTCTGCAATGCAGTCCAACATGGTTACTTTATGGTGATGATGACCAGGTCCCTGGCGAGCCTATTCCGCGCCAGGAAAAAGAGTTGTCGGAGGAACAGCAAGAACTTCTCGGGCTTTTTGATGCCCTTCCTGATTCTGATCGAGAAGGATTTCTCAATGAATTGCGAGCGCGAGTAGAGATGAACAACCAGCGATTCGAAGAATTACTGAAAGTCAGAAAGCGCGCCTCGAGAAAGTAACCTCATTCCAAATTTAAAGTAATCCATTTTAATCAATGGGTTACTTTCTTACGCCTCTAAATTTAAGTTTTTCTACAAAATAACTCTTGATTGAAAACTTAAGTTATTCTAAGTTTATCCCATCCAAACCAATCACCGCACAGTGACTGGCAAGAAGAAAATGTTCCGCTACCCGGCGATAAGGGCTAACTAACGAGGTGAATATGGAAAGCAAAGATCTGGTGGTGATTAACGGCCAACTGTGCAGCAAAGACGTTGCCATGCTGATTATTGAGAAGGTTTTACCTACCGTTCTTGTGGTGGTGGCTGAAAAGGTGAGGGACAGGCGAACCAAGGATGAAGTGAAAGAAGCAGCCACAACCGTAGTTGAAGCCGCTATATCGGCAATTAGTTTGAAGAGCCTAGTTGCTCCCAAGTCTTGATCGCTTTCGCACTTTCCTCTTCCTCACGCTTTGTAAGCAGGGAGAGAAAATCAACCTCAGAGCGGTCGACTTCATAAAGGAACTCTTCAGGGGTGATTTCTTTGGGTTGAGTTGATGCGTAAACAACGGCCAAAAGCCAAGCCTTATCATCTTTATTCATGATTTACCTTTGCTGGTTGTGTGAGAACTCCAGCATACCACCGAGCCTGAAGTGGTGAAAAGACAGGCAAATAACAGACCTTGCAATGCAGTGAATGCGGCTATGCGCACGCGGTTCAGTTAAAGCAGTACCACTTGTTTCCCGAAGTGGGGTGGAAAGAAAGCTGCCGATACCAGTTGTTAACTGGCTGGTATCACCGGGAGGCACCCGGCACTGCATTGCAAGGTCTGTTGGTACTCAAATTCACATGACAGTGAGGGGTAGCAAATGATCCGCGAACATGAAGTTCCTGCATGGCATCGGTTCTGCATAAAGGTTGCTCTGCTTGTGGTTGCAGTCGCATGGGTTAGCTTCAAATTTTGCTGGGGTGTCTCATGAGCAAAAACGGCATTCGTTCACTGGTAATCGCGCTGGCCATCGGATTGGTTTTCTGGGGTGGGCTGGCTGTCGAAATTATGTATATCAAAGGGGTGTTCAATGGCTAATTTACTGCATGACAACCCAGCTTTTAAAGCAGCTCAAAGCAAGCTGGCTATTGCGCAATTTATTGGCAATGGTGAAATGTGGGCCGAAGCTTTTTCGTCTATGAAAGATATTTTTGAGGAAGCAAAGCACGCAGAAGATTTTATGTTTTGCGGTCGCGAAGAATCTCTCTCTGACCTGAAATTCAACGATGTTATTTTGAATTATGACATGTATGGCGATTTGGTTTCTGTTAACGCAGATTCTGGCAATGCACGTTACAAAATAAACACCGAAGTTTCTTACTAATACCAGCACCTTTTATTTAATGCCTTGACTGGCAGGTATTATCACACATTAAATTTAACCGGAGATAGATAAATGGAAGAATTAAAGTTGCACTGTCATGGTTGCGGCGGTTCTTTTGCTCGCGATGAGCTGCAATATCGCCCATCTGGCAGGGGTGCTTATCGGAGGGACTTTTATTTCTGCCCGGTATGCAATGAGAAAGAAAAGCAGAAAGTCGCCCTCTCCGCTGCTGCTTCCTCGTTTCGTAAAACCTTGCCGTCACGCCCAGGACACCTTGCACACAAGCGCTGGTAGGTGACGGATGATAATCACATCCAACCGTATTCCATCGCATGTAAATGAAAAGGCATCGCATGTTCTGAGCTTGTACAGCAAGGGAGATATAAAGCCATGCCGAATCAAATGCGGGAATTTAAGTTTAAAGATTGGCAGAAAATGGCGCTTATTATCCCGCAATAACGGAACATGCTGGGAAGTTATGAGCCATGAAAAATACAATCAACTCAAAGACAGGAAAGCACAATCATGAAAATAGAATTCAATGATCAAGGGTCGGATTCAGTCATCACATTAACAAGCACTGTATTTGAATTCCGTCTTCATAACCGCGTTGTTGATACGGCGCTATTTCTTGCCCCTTCCGTTCGTGCTAAGCGTAGCGGTTTCTTTGTTTTAAAAACGGTAATTACCGGTAAAACCTCTCACGTACTGCGTGCGTATAAAGCGATTAAAGCGGAGGCATCACGATGAAAGAGCGCGGGATGATTTTCAACTCTGAAATGGTACGGGCCATCCTCGACGGTCGGAAGACGCAGACCAGGCGGATTATGAAGGTACAGCCGGAATCCAACCAGCTTGGCTTGCTGCTTATCACTGACTCAACCAAGCACAGTGACATTGGCAAATACCATTGGGCGGAATCTAACGCTACTGGTAACCATGTGCGTTCAAAGCTTTTCTCATGCCCGTTCGGCGCCGTCGGCGACCGCATCTGGGTAAGAGAGACGTGGGCGCGCTACAACATCGACCAGAACAGCCACGACATAGCGTACCGCGCCACAACTCCAGAAGACTGGCCAGAAGAAGGCCGCTGGCGTCCCAGCATTCACATGCCGCGCTGGGCCAGCCGCATTCTACTGGAAATCACCGACGTGCGCGTTGAGCGTCTTAACTCAATACACGATGTCGATGCTATGCGAGAAGGAATACAGAATCTGACGACATGTTCACACGCTGATTTCGGCATTCCTGGCGTCGTAAATGCGCAGCATCCTGTACGAGCGTTTCAACTGCTATGGGAATCAATCTACGGCGCTGACAGCTGGCGCGCTAACCAATGGGTCTGGGTGATCGAGTTCAAGCGCGTTGAAGGCGGTGCAGCATGAGCGACTTACTCGAAATCAAGGTAGGCCACACCTACCGGGCAAAGCGGCCGCGCCCTGCTGGCACCATTATCAGCCCGCTGGTTAACGACCGTACCGTTACCTGGTTCAGCAGGTCACACGTTCAGTATGACAGCCCGTCAGTTTCGTTTGGGCGACATTACCCCACAGTCACCATCGAGAAGTTTCGCGCATGGGCTTCTCACGATGTTACCGACGAACTCCCCCAGGGTGAGTACGCCCCATGGCCAATTAAAAAGGAAGGCGCACCATGTGGGTAATGATGAAACTTAAACGTACTGGGCAGGTGATGTATTTCCAGTATTACGACAGCAGGGAAACGGCTGAAATGGCGATTAAGGTTATGAACGCCGTCGCCAGCAACTGGGAATTCTATATCAGATAAAGAGTGCAGCAGAGGTGATGCATGCAGACAATAATCCAGGTAGAGACAAATGATTGGGTTTCAGAAGACCTGTTGATGGCGGTTACAGGCTTGAAGCGCGGCACCATTACGCGTGCTCGTAAATTATCCTGGCTGCTGGGGCGAGAGTACAAGCATATTTCTTCTGACGGGGATCCAAAGCCCCATTGCGAATTTATGTACAACAGAAAAGCGGTAGATGCCTGGATTTATGCCATGAAACAGCCAGGGGTAGTGATCGATTAGCATGAAACAGGTAATCTTTCACTGCTCCTGGACGTCGGGAGGGAACAATGAGTAAAGAATCATACCCAACGGGCGTTGAGAACCACGGAAAATCACTCCGCATATGGTTCATTTTTAAAGGTAAGCGTGTCAGGGAAAATCTCGGTGTCC
>OIES01000845.1_pt1 | contig 13050 bp, 10 predicted proteins | sample 1581811 | NCBI WGS metagenome assembly OIES01 (sample SAMN03281021, study PRJEB24777) | human gut metagenome | isolation source: fecal sample PR177 from 1 month old male Malay infant, vaginal delivered... | reverse complement strand
TGGTTGAACACAGAGTCTGCCTCCTAGTCGATGACGTCCAGAGCTCCGTTCGAGCGTGGCTGCAGAAGTCCCTTTTGGGGGTAGAGGGCGTAGATCTGCGCAGGGTTGGTGCACATGGTCTCCACGAAACGGTTGACACTGATCCTGTTATTCATCACGCCCTCGGAAAATAGCAGGGGGATTCTCTCTTCCACGCCGGGAGCGCCGTTGGGGCATTTTGTGAAATCATCCTTGCCCAGCTGCTTCTCTTTGCCGTAATTGAAGGGGCAGTGGTCTGTGCCCACCACCTGGATATCCCCGGCTGCCAGCCCTTCCCAGAGGCGGGTGCAGTCCTCCTCTGTGCGGAGCGGCGGGGACATCACATATTTCAAACTGTCCTCGTCCAGGTATTTTTCTTCTGTCAATGTCAGGTACTGGGGGCAGGTCTCCACGTAAATGTTCTTCTGGCCCTTCCGTCTGGCGTCCAGAACGGCTTCCAGCCCTTCCTTGGTGGACAGGTGGACTACGTATACAGGGGCATCCCCAGCCAGGCGCGCCAGGTTCAGGACCCTTGCCACAGCCTCGGCTTCAGCCAGGTTGGGGCGGCTCTTGGCGTGGTAGATGGGTGCGGTATTCCCCTCCTCCACATACTTTTTCCGGTAGTAATCCACTACCTCATGGTTCTCACAGTGGAAAGCAGTGACGCCGCCCAGTTCCTTCATCCTCTTAAGGACCTGCAGCACCTCCCCGTCATTTAAGCGGAAATCATAGGTCAGATATACCTTGACGCTGGGCACCCCGTCCTTCATCATGTCCTCCAGCTCTGCCAGAATATCTTTGTTCAGATGCTGTGCAGTGCCGTGAAAACCGTAGTCGATCACAGCCTTGCCGTCGGCCAGCCGGTGGTATTCGTTTAACTGGTGGTGGAGATTGCAGCCCTCCGGCCCAAAGGCCATGTGGTCCACAATGGAGGTGGTCCCTCCGCAGGCGGCTGCCACAGTGCCGTCATAGAAGTCGTCCACTGCCCGTGAGCTTCCTGCCTGGAGATCCATATGGGTATGCACATCCACGCCGCCCGGAAGCACATATTTCCCCTGGGCATCGATGATGCGCGCATCCGCAGCCTCCAGATCCTTGCCGATGCAGGCTATTTTCTCTCCGTCAATCAGGATGTCAGCCTCATAGGTCTCACTCGGTGATACAATTCTGCCGTGTTTGATGATTGTCTTCATATTGATTTACACCCTCTCTTCTTTTTGCTGCTTTCAGATAAACATAGTATACCAGACCTGCGCCAATACTTCCAATTACATATGCGTTATCGAATAAAAATCTCAGAGGCCCGATATATTTTCCTGCGATAATCACTGCCGTGGCGGCCAGGAATATCACCACAATACCTACATTCCATCCGTTTTTATAGTAATATTTTCCGCCGTCTTCCCGGTACAAGTCTACCAGGTCCACATGGGTTTTGTGTTCGAATAAGTAGGCCACCAGATAAAGGCCGGATATGGGACCAAGCAGGGCGCCTAACAGGCCGCACACATTATAGATCAGGTCATAGGCGCTGGCCAGAGCGTTCCAGGGCTGCGCAAACAGGGCCAGAACAGCTGCGATGAGGGCCGCGTTTCTGTAGGAGAGCTTCCGGGCGAACAGGGTGGCTAACACGTTGGTCGGCGGCACCAGGTTGGCAGCTACATTGGTGGTCAGCACTGCCATGATGATGAACAGTGAAAAGATCAGTACAATGACCGGATTGTGGAATTTGCTCACCAGCACTGCCGGCTCCCAGATGGCCTCGTGGAAGGCCAGGGAGGCCCCCGCTGTTCCGCAGATTCCCACAAATGCGATAAATGCAGTCATAATGGGTGCGCCGGCCAGCTGTCCGGTTAACTGGGCCTTCTGTGTCTTGCAGTTCCTGGTAAAGTCTGCCATGGAAAGGGCGATTCCGCCGTCAAAAGCGATCATGGAAGACAGCGCCGGGAAGAACAGCTTCCAGAAGGAGGCGTCAGGGTTCCCCTGGATGGACGGCTCTGCCAGCAGAGTGGAGATGCTCCAGCCTGCAGTGGACAGCCCCCAGATGATGACGATAAAGCTCAGCAGGATCAGTACGGGAGCCGCGAATTTCTCCAGCTTCTGTACAGCTCCGGAGCCGGAACCTGCGATATAGACGTTCATCAGCCAGAAGATCAAAAAGGAGATGAACAGGCCCTTAAAGCCCAGGTCGGCCCAGAATGGCATAAAGACTGTGAGGATGGCGTTCACCGCCTGGCCTCCGATCCATGCCTGCACGCCGAACCAGAAGCAGCCCAGGATACCGCGGACCAGAGACGGCACAACAGTTCCCCTGGAGCCGAACACCATCTTGCAGAGCATGGGGTAGGTCAGCCCGTATTTCGTACCGAAATGTCCCAGAACCACCGCAAATATCATGACCAGGAAATGTCCCAGCACAATGGTAAACAGCGCCTCGGCCCAGGACATGCCGGATACGATCAGGCCGCTGGCCACCTGGTAGACTGCGATGGAAACCAGCATTCCGATCCACAGGTTTCCCATATCCCATGCGCTCCAATGCCTCTCGTTTGAAGCCAGCGGCCTTGTGGAGTCCGCATAATTGTTCTTGTGTTCTCTGACTGCATCTAAACCTGCGGGGGTCAGTTCAACGATATCCCCTTTTTGTGTCTGATACCCGTTCATCGTTCATCCTCCTTATATTAAGCACTTCTCAGTAAGTTACTTTAATTTTAGTGGAAAATGAATAATTAACAATGCGGGATATCTACTGTTTTGTTGATTATTTTACGGTTCTGTTGCGGTACTCTATTGGAGTTATGCCATATTGTCGTTTAAAAATGCTGCTGAAATACCTGGCATCGCCAAAACCAACTAACTCGGACACGTCCGCAATCTTGTACTCCGGCTGCAGGAGGTATCTCCTGGCCTTCTCCAGGCGGTAATCTGTTATATACTCGGATATATTCTTCTGCGTATGGCGTTTAAACAGCTCGGACAGGTAATTGGGCGAGAGGTAAAGCTCAGCTGCGATGCTCTTTAGACTGATCTTACCCGAATAGTTCAGCGCAATGTAATCCATGGCCTTCTGAACCATCAGATTGGTGACCTCCTTCTTGTCCTCCCCGCCGCCCTGCTCCTGTTCCAGCTTCCGTTCGATCTCCTCCAGCACTGCGGTCAGCTCCCTGGTGTTGGTGGGCTTGGTCAGGTAGCGGGTCACTCCCAGCTCAATGGCACGCTGGGCGAAGGCGAAATCACTGTACCCGCTGAGTATGACGATATAGGCGTTCTGCCCTGACTCCCTCATGCGGCCGATCATGTCAAGGCCGTTCAGCTCCGGCATCTTTATATCCGTGATAATCACGTCGGGCTGGTGGAGGGCCAGGCTTTTCAGCGCCTCCACAGCATCCTCATAGGCGCCGGACACGTGCCAGCTGCCCCTGTTGTCCAGCAGCCTGCACAGCCCGTTGCGGATCTTCGGCTCATCATCTACAATCACAATATCCATGGCGGATTCCCCTCCTGTTGTACGCGGTGAAACACCCGCAGGGCGCGGGTTCACCGTTCTATAGTTTTTGCGGCATCCGCAGCGTGATGACCGTCCCCCGGTGCTTCCTGCTCTCCACGGACAGGCCGTATTCCTCCCCGTAATGCAGGCGGATTCTGCGGTCCACGTTGCGCATCCCAATGCTGTCCGTCCCGGCGTCCGCGGCGGATATTACGGCGCGGCAGCGCGCCAGTTCCTCCTCATCCATACCTTCCCCGCAGTCCGTCACCGTGATCAGCAGATCCCCGTCCAAAAGCCGCGCTTCCACGCGGATCTCCCCGCCTGCTTTCTGAGGCTCCACGCCGTGCAGGATTGCATTTTCCACAACGGGCTGCAGGATCAGCTTGGGAACCATGCAGGTCCGCGCCTCCTCCTGTACCTTGATGGAGGCCGTCAGACGCTCTTCCAGGCGGTTCTTCTGGATGCAGAGGTAGCTTTCGATGTAGCGGATCTCCTCTTCCAAGGGCACCAGTACGTCCTTTCCGTGTATGGAATATTTCAATATATCCCCCAGGGACACGATCACGTCGCTGATTTCCATGGCGCCGATGTCGATCAGCATCCAGTTGATGGAATCCAGCGTATTGTAGAGAAAATGCGGGTTGATCTGTGCCTGCAGGGCTTCCAGCTCAGCATTTTTCTGAGCCAGTTTTTCCTGGTATACCTCCTTCACCAGATGATTGATCTTGCCGGTCATGAAGTTAAAGGAATCCGTCAGGCGGCCCATCTCATCGCGGCTTCTATGGACTACCCGGATGTCAAAATTGCCCTCCTCCACCTCCTTCATGGCGGTGGTCAGCTTGGCGATGGGACGGGTAAAGGTATAGGATATCAGAAGAATCAGTATTGCCGCCAGCAGAACTGCCCCCAGCACCATTGTGAAAACAGCGCTCTGCAGTTCCTTGGCCTGGGGGAAGAAGTCGTTCAGGGAGACAATGGAGAATGTTTTCCAGCCGGTGACTCCGTTATACTGTCCGCAGACATAGTAATCCTTATCCTCCCAGTGCAGCTCAAACTTCCGGATTCCCTGTTCAAACCTGTCCTCGATTTCATTGAGCCATGTGTGGCTGACATTTTTATTGGTGGAAATGATGTCGCCGTTCTGATCCACAATCAGGGTGTACTGGTTGGGGAACATGCTGTGATTGCTGAGCAGAAGGCTGCCAAACAGCTCGGGATTCAGTTCGATTACCAGGATTCCGTCAGGGCTGGTATGGTCCGTCAGGCTGAAAGCCTTCACCATGGTCACCACCCTTTCCTCCGGGCCGCCATAGATGGAATGGCCGGTTCCCAGCCAGTTTTCCCTGCCCGGGCGGGACTTTTCCGCCTTTAAACACGCCAGGAGCCGCTCCCGGTCGGCCGTGCCGGCGTGGTTCCGGTAGCTGTAACGGATCTGCCCATCCATATCCAGGATATGGATATCGGAAACCGCTGTGAAAACCTGGGCAAAGTTGTGAAACCACTCATCGATATAGTCCCGTTTTTCATCGGGGATGGTGTCCCGGCCCAATATCTCCAGAACGGCCTGGTTATTGACGGTATTCTCAGCCAGGCTGGTGACCTGGAGTACCCAGGTGTTGATATTGATATCAATCCTGTTGATGGTGTCGGCCATCTCACTTTTTTTGTTGCTGTATACGATCTTCTTGGCATCCTGATAGGAAAAAAATCCAATTAAAACGCCCAATACCACGATTAGCGCCGTGAATGTGAGGATCAGTTTTTTCCTCAGTGTAATGGCTCCCACCTCCCCCGTTTTTGCCAAAAGCAGATTTATTTAAACATTATAGCGTATCTGTGCGGGCATTGCAATTCGTACTGTTAGGGAGAATATTTCGGGGCAGAGTGCTCATAGATTATAGGTAAATCAGATATCAGAGGTTTTTATGCTGAATTATTTATGGTCAGGCATGATCTTAATCGGAGTGCTGTGGGGAGCGCTCCACGGACAGCTGGCGGCAGTGACGGAAGGGGCCCTCAATTCCGCCAAGGAGGCGGTGACCCTGTGTATCACCATGCTGGGGGTGATGACCCTGTGGACCGGAGTGCTGGAGGTGGGGAAACGGGCTGGGCTGATCGACCAGCTGTCCCGGCGGATGAGCCCGGTGCTGCGCTTCCTCTTCCCGCGTCTGGAGCCGGACGGAGAGGCGGCCAGACAGATCTCCGTCAACATGATCGCCAACATGCTGGGATTGGGCTGGGCCGCCACACCGGCTGGGCTGAAGGCCATGGAGGAACTGAAGAAAGTGGAGGAGGAACGTCATGTACTGCCGCCGGGCACTGCCAGCAACGAGATGTGCACGTTCCTTATCATCAACATTTCCTCCCTGCAGCTGATTCCCATCAACATGATCGCCTACCGCAGCCAGTACGGCAGCGTGAACCCGGCGGCCATTGTGGGGCCGGCGCTGGCAGCCACCCTGTTTTCAACCATAGTGGCGGTGGTGTATGTGAAGGTGATGGACCGGAAGGGGCACCGGGAGATTAGCGGCCGGCGGTAAATGGTCCTTCACGCCATGCCGCCGGCATTTAATGAGGCCTCGCACAGCCACGGATTTCATCCAGGTTCCTGACGCCCATCTCATCCAGCCGCCTGTCCAGGGCCTCGATCAGCCTGGGCATGAAGTCCGGCCGGGTCAGGTTGCCGGAGCCGGTCTGCACCATGGAAGCGCCAGCCATGATGTGCTCAATCACATCCTCGGCACAGGTGACGCCTCCTGCGTTGAAGATGGGGATATCCACATTTTTGTAAACCCGCTGGCAGGTCCAGAGGGCCAGGGGTTTTAAGCCCGGCCCGCAGTAGCCGCCGCTGCCGCTGTTGCCGCAGCGGAACTCCCGCCGTTCTATATCAATGGCGCAGCCGATCAGGGCGCCGAAAGCGGTAAATGCATCCGCCCCGTTTTCACGGACAACGGCAGCCATGTCCTCCACGTCCACCATGGTGGTTGGAACTTTGAAGATCAGCAGTTTTTCTCCGGCTGCTTCCCTTACCCTGCGCGTCATTTCCCTGAGCCAGCCGTGGTCACGCCAGTATTGCCGGGGATTGTAGGCGGCCAGGGAGTAGGGGCAGTTCATGTTGATCTCCACGCCTGCGATCTCCCGGTAACTGCAGGCCGCCCTGGTCAGCTCCACCAGTCCGTCCATGGTCTCGGCCTTCAGGTCCGGAATCAGGGGCGTGGTCTGCCATGGAAGGTGGGGCGCGATCTTCACGGCAAACTCATGAATGCCCATGCTGTTGCTGCCCAGGGAGGTGATGTAGCCATACTCCGCGCCGTAGAGCTTGCGTGCCGGATTCACTGAACCAGTGTCCAGCATCAGGGAATTGGGCATCATCGCTCCCAGACAATCCAGGTCATAGAACTTCTTATACTCAATCAGATTGCCCAGGCCTGCGGCGGCGGGCATGATTGGATTCTTAAAAACAATTTCCCGATTTCCTACCGGGATTCGAACTGATAGGTCTGCCATATTCTCTCCTCATTCAATCAAACGTATAAAAACAGCGTTGGTCCAACTCAAAATCCACCTTGTCAAAGGGCAGATATGGCCCGTTGCAGCAGACGGATATTCCAAGGGGAAGATCTCTGCTATGCAGGTAGCAGCTCTTGCAGCCGTTCACGCCGCAGCTGATTTTCGTCCCGGCAAAGATGCTCAGCCGTCCGGTATCCAGCTGCGGAGCCTCCTTTACCAGGGCCAGCAGAGCAGGAATGTTGAGGGCAGCGATTATCTGGGGGGACGGGCTGCCGGGCTGCCGGGCTGAGACTCCGGACAGCCCGTCTGGCTCTCCGGATATCCCCTCTGTCCGGCGCGCGATCTCCACTGCCATCTGGGAAATATCCCGGACAGAGGTGAGTCTGCCGCAGCCGCTCAGATATCCGTCGTCACCGGAGGGATTCAGCAGCAGCGCCCGGCAGCCTGGAATATTGTTAAAAACAGGCGCGGCCAGGAACCAGGTTGCGGCTTCACAGACCACCAAGGCACTCTCAGAGCCAACAGGCCGCCCGTTGGCCCCCCAGACAGTCAGGCTTAGGCCTGGTTCTGCATCTGCCAGAGAGGACTTCCCCACAGCCCAGACTGTAAAGCCCTGGCCCGTTTTCTGCTGTATCATATACGGATATGCCCAGCTGGTGGGGCCGCAGTTCTTTTTGACCATTACAAACTGGCCGGGGCGGAATTGGAAGTCCGGGTGAGCGATGTGGATCTCATGGATATTGCGGCGGTCTGGCCCTTGGAGGTCCATGACCTCCAGAACAATGGTATCAAGAATTATAGTATTGGTTGAAGACATGGGTCCCTCCGTTAAGGTTATTAGTTTTTCATATATAAGTTTACATAAATACGCCTGCGCCGGGCCCTAAGGGCAGCCCCAGAGCCATCCACACCAGGAACTGGAGAATCAGTATAATGCCGATGGAGACAGTGTAAGGGAGGGCCAGCACCATAATGGTTCCCAGGCCCACTTTTCCATAGCCCTTGGGCTTCCAGAGGGTGTAATATCCGATGATTGCGCCCAGCATGGCGTTCATGGGACAGATGGAGTTGGTCACGGCATCGCCGATGCGGTAGCACATCTGGATCACTGCCGGGGATACGCCGATGGAGGTGAACAGCGGGATAAACACCGGGGCGAAGAGCAGCCATTTTGTCAGGCCGCTGATAACAAACAGGTTGGCAAACATGGTGATCAGAATTAACCCCAGCAGTGCGGGAACAGGGCCGATGTCAAATGCCTGAAGGAATTGTCCGCCCGCCGCGCCGATCAGGTCGCCGATGTGGCTGTCAGAAAATACCTGGATCATGATACTGGCGCTTAAAATGATGACAATGAAGCTGGACACGTCGTTTATGCCCTTTGCCATCATTTCCGGCAGGTCCTGCATGGACTTGATGCTGCCGGAAACCTTGCCGAAAATGATGCCTGAAAAGATAAAATACAGGGTGATAATCATTACCAGACCGTTTAAGAACGGGGAGCTGGGAAGGATGCCCCCTGCCGGGTTGCGCAGCAGCCCATTTGCGGGAACCGTCATTAGAGCCAGGGCAGCAAAGTACAGCAGGGAGAATACGCCTGCGGCTTTCAGCCCTCTGATCTCCCCGGCAGACAGCTGGCTGTCGGATATGAGCGTGCTGCCTCCCCCTGTCAAGTTGGCATTGGGGTCGTGAAGGGGCAGCTTATTCTTCATGATGGTCTTGCTGACAACCACCATTGTGATGGTGATCAGGAAGGTGCTCACAAGGATAAAATACCAGTTGATCAGCGGGTTAACAGGGGCTGAGATCCCCAGATTGCCTGTAATCTGCTGGGTGACTGCCGCCAGGTTGATGTCCGTGCTGGTGATCACAATGGAGGCGGAATTGGCTGCCGTAGCTCCGATGAAGGACAGGGTGATGCCCAGCCAGGGATTAAAGCCCATTGCGGCGAAGATTGCGCCGGACAGGGGAGGCAGGACGACGACGGCCACGGCTGCCAGCAGGTTGCCGTTGACTGCGATGAAGGCGATAATCAGCATCATCCAAGTGGGGGATGCTTTCAGCAGCACACGGCGCACGAAGGCGGATAAGAGGCCTGAGCGCTCAGCTACCGCGATACTGATAATTACCACCAGAGCGGTCTTTAAGGGGCCAAAGGAGATGAAGGTCTGCGGGAAGTTGATAATCAGGTTCAGGAGATAGTCCCGGGTCACAAGGTTCTGAACGGTAAATGTTGTCTCAACCGCCTCGCCGGTGTCCTTGGCCGCATTCAGGGCGGTTACGGAGATTCCCGCCTGGGACAGGATAAACGAAAGGGCCAGGATAATGCCTGACAGCAGTATAAAGAGAATAAACGGATGGGGCAGGGCGTTGCCTGCGCGCTCGATGGAATCCAGGATATTGTCCATGCGGGACTTCTTCATTTCCCCCGGAACCACTGCAGCTGCGTGCTTTTTCATACGATTTCCTCCAATTCTTTTGTGAAGGCTGCCGCCCATGGCGAAACAGCCTGCCGATAGCCCATTTCCTTGCCGGCTGGGAAATGTTTGTGCTATAATCAAATATTAGCACAAATCATTTCATTTCACTTATACGTATCCCGTATAGCCTATTTTTAATCTAGATAGGGGGAGAATCAGGAGGTCTGTATGGACATCAAGCATCTCAGCTACATTTTAGAGGCGTACAAATGCCGCTCGGTCAACAAAGCTGCTCAAAATGTGTTTATCTCGCAGCCCCACTTAAGCAGCATCATAAAGGGTGTGGAAAACGAAGTGGGATACCAGATATTCAACCGTACGCCCTCTGGCCTTATCGCCACCCCTCAAGGGCGCTATTTCCTGGAAAATGTGGAGAAAATCGTAAACGGCTGGGAAGGGATTCTTAGCGCTCCGGCTTACTTCCAGGACTCCGGCGCCCTCTCTGTGTGCAGCACGCCGTCCTCCTTTGCCTTCCAGTGTTTCCTGGAGTACAGGCGCAGATTCCCCGCGGACTGCTGCGACACCTTCCTGGAAGGCGGCCTGCGGGAGACGATGAAGCGCATTGTGGACCAGCAGTGCAGCATTGGCATACTGACCACCCTGGAACACCAGATCCCCAAGTATAAGCAGCTGGCGGACAACTACAAGCTGGACTTTCTGAAGCTGAAAAAGGGCATCACCATGCAGGTCTATATGTATGCGGATCATCCTCTGGCCAGGGCGGAAACCGTGTTAAAAGCAGATCTCATCCAGTACCCCCTGGTAACGGACATCAACCTGGACAAGGACGACCGCATAAAATTCACGGACAAGCCCAGCAACATCCTCTATGTCTCCGACCGTGGCACCTCCTATGATGCAGTGCGTAAGGGCGGCTGTCTGCTGGCCGGGCTTATGGACCGCACAGATATGGAGATCCTGGGCTGCGTCAGCAAGCCCATCATTGACGCGGAGAAGCTTGCCTTCTGCTATATTAAGCCCCATTTGCTGGAGATTAACAGCAGGGAGCGGCAGTTTTTGGAGTTTTTCGGCGGGGTGTTGAAACGGTTGAATTAGCGGCGAATGAATTTTCCGTATTCTGACAAGGCTATTTACAGAGCAGTCAGGCGCAGTCCGCCTCAGCGGTCTGCTTTCAGCTGGTGGGGACGGTTAAAACGCCGCAAAACGAATTTGACTATTCCTCCAGCATCTGCTAGTCTATATAGGACTATCAAATCATAAGAGGTGAAATTACATGGGGGAAAGTTTTAAAAATGATGGAACCCAGGGCCGCCACGGCCATCAGAACGGCGGCTTTGGGACAAGCGTGGGCTTCATACTGGCCTGCGTGGGCTCTGCCGTGGGCATGGGAAATATATGGATGTTTCCTTACCGGGTGGGCCAGTACGGAGGCGCTGCGTTCCTGGTTCCATACGCTATACTTATCACATTGTTCGGCCTGGTGGGCCTGTCCGCGGAATTCGCCATTGGGCGCAGAGCCAAGACAGGGACCCTGGGTTCCTATGAATACTGCTGGGCTTCCAGGGGAAAAGGCAAGCTGGGGTATGCCCTGGGCTGGATTCCACTTCTGGGTTCCCTGGGAATTGCCATCGGCTACGCTGTGATCGTGGGCTGGGTAGTCCGCGCCATGTTCGGCTCCCTGACCGGGGACATTCTCACCATGGATGCCGCCGCCTATTTCAGCCAGGCCACCGGAGAGTTCGGCAGTGTGCCCTGGCATGTGATCGTGGTTGTAGCTGCCATGGCGGTGCTGCTCTTCGGAGTTGCCAGCGGAATCGAGAAGATCAACAAAGTGCTTATGCCCTCCTTTTTCGTGCTCTTTGCGGTGCTGGCCATCCGCGTGGCCTTCCTGCCCGGGGCTGTGGAAGGGTATAAATTCCTGTTCGTACCCAAGTGGGAGTATCTGCTGAAGGTGGACACCTGGGTAATGGCCATGGGACAGGCCTTCTTCTCCCTGTCCATCACCGGGTCGGGAATGATCGTCTACGGCACGTACTTGAAAAAGGATGAGGACATTCCCAAGGCGTCCATCCAGACTGCTGTGTTCGACACCCTGGCGGCCATGCTGGCGGCGCTGGCCATTATGCCCGCGGTGTTTGCATTTGGCATACAGCCCAATGCGGGACCGCCGCTGATGTTCATCACCCTGCCCAACATCTTCCGCCAGATGCCCATGGGACAGCTGTTCTCCTTCCTGTTCTTCGTGTCCGTGGTATTCGCGGGAATTACCAGCCTGGTGAACATGTTCGAGGCTGTCTGCGAATCCTGGCAGAACCGCTTTAAGCTGTCCCGGAAGGTGGCAGTGGCCCTGTGCGGCGGTATCACCCTGGCTGTGGGTGTGTTCCTGGAGGCAGAACCAAAGGTGGGGTCCTGGATGGACTTCATCACCATTATAGTGGTGCCCTTCGGCGCTGTGCTGGGCGCCTTTTCCATCTACTATGTGCTTGGTTTTGGGAAGATCAGAGAAGAAATGGAAGTGGGCCGGAAGAAGAAGCTGGGCGCCTACTTTGGGCCGCTGGCCAAGTATGTGTATGTGCCGCTGGCAGTGATTGTGTTTATATTGGGAATTATATACGGTGGCATCGGGTGACCGAGTGCCCAAAAGAAAAGGTCTGGCTGGGAAATGATGAATCATTCGTCATTGCCCGGCCAGACCTTTTGTGGGTTCCGTTCCTATTCAAACGCCACCACCCGCAGCGGAAATGCCTCCACCCCGGCAATGGGATAGACGTTTCACTGCCTCCCCTCATTAAACTCCGTCCTCACCAGCTCAATCAAATCAGCCGCAAATGCCGGCAGATACCCGCCCTTTCTGTATGCCATGGATATGGGGATGCTGAAGTTAGAGAATCCCACCTCGAAGATCCGTATAGGCTTAGAATACTGGTAATGCCGGATATAACTCTCATAATTGAACGCAATACCGAACCCTTCAGCCGCCATCTGGGCGGCTGTTTCCATGTTCTCTATGATAAAAATGTGCTCCGGCTTCACACCCGCGTAGGCCAGGGCAGCGTCCGTGAAGGTGCGGACGGACTGGGTTGGGTGCTGGAGGATGAACCGTTCATCAGCCACCAGCTTTAAATCTAGCCACGGATAGGTGTGTCCGGGAAGCGCAACCCCCTGGGCGCAGGCCGGGTGGTCAGCGGAAACGGCCATGATCAGATAGTCGTTGTAGATCGTCTGAACCTCCAATTTATCCCTGTTGGTAAACCGGTTGGTCAGAATCAGATCCAGATCCCCGTCCAGCAGAAGTTCCTCGATCACCCTGCTGATATCCTCCTTCAGCACCACCTCCACATTGGGGTGAAGCCGCGCAAAGTCCGTCAGCACCCGGGGCAGCAGGAAGCTGCTGCGCCGCAGGTGAAGCCCCAGCCGCAGCCTCCCCGTGTAACCCTTGATCAGATCCCCCAGAGCGCCCTGGAACTGGTTCTGAAGCACCAGCATTTCCTTGGCGCTCTTTATGTACAGTTCCCCGGCATAGGTGGGCACCAGCCGTTTGCCGATGCGCTCAAAGAGGCGGATGCCCATCCGTTCCTCCAGACGGTTCAGAAA
>OIES01000839.1_pt1 | contig 13113 bp, 7 predicted proteins | sample 1581811 | NCBI WGS metagenome assembly OIES01 (sample SAMN03281021, study PRJEB24777) | human gut metagenome | isolation source: fecal sample PR177 from 1 month old male Malay infant, vaginal delivered... | reverse complement strand
TAATTAGAAAATAATAGTGGCTAGTGATTCTTAAACGTCCAACAGTACGCCCATTAACTTTTAATGGATAAAGTTTTTTTTCTTTACTTTTATTGTGTATTCTTCTAAGTAGATCTATGTCAGATATTTCCAACCAATCGTTTGCGCTTATTATTTTTTCAGTTTTTTCTTTTGTGATCAAATAAATGTCTATTTCACATGCAGGAAATATCCATTTGATGATTTTTTTAAGTTTACCCTGCATTTTCTCTTCACTAATTATTTCCTTTTCCTCTTCCTCTTCCTCTTCCTCTGGTATCAATAAATCATTTAGAGTTTCATTTTCAATACGAAGTGATATGGTAGTGCCATGTTTTTTTAATTCTTCTTGTTCATTTGGTTTTGAAATAAATGGTCTTTCTTCAAGGCCGTTAGGGAAAGTTAATTTCCAATGGGAATTGGATTCATCAGATTTCAGCTTATATCGATGTGTTATGATTTTCACATGGTTAGATATCATGAAAGCTGAGTAAAAACCAATTCCAAATTGACCAATGGAACTAAAACCAGTCTGCGCAAGTTTTGGGTGTTCATACCTGACAGTATCATGGTTCCATAATGATTTACCAAAATCGAGGAGGACATCAGATAACACATATCTACTCATTCCCAAACCATTATCAGATATATTTAACATCCAACTTTCGTTATCAATTTTATTTAGTTGGATGGTTATGTGACCTTCAAAGCTTTCAAGATAGCCGAGATTTCGAGCTGCAATGATAGCGTCAAATCCATTCTGGATTAATTCTCTGAGAGCTACGTATTTATTTTCCCCATATAGTGCTTTTCCTCCTAATGTTGAAATTAGTCTTGGAAGATTGCTCACATGAACTGAAATATCTTCAGGTTCCCAATTATTTGCTAGTACATATTTTGAAAAAGACTTTGGTGATTCTGCACCTAATACTGATTTAGCTGCTAAAGGAGGGCGGCCTGATTCGATTAAAAAACTATTAGCATCTTTAAGTTCTCTATTTATCATTCGTGCTGTATCGAATGCTAACCACCATGCATTACGTTCATTCTCGTTAAATGAGGATCCCGATGATACTCTCAGGTTTTCTCCATCAACCAGTTTAGCTCTACCAAGTTTATTTTGGAAATGCCAATGGTCCTTGGAAAGACCTTGCGGGGTAAGAATATTGAAAGCATAAGTAGGCGCTCTTCTCGAATCTATATGCGATGCATCAGTTGTACGCAAAATAAATGCAATTTTGAGAGGGTCGACTTCCCAATTTGTACTTTTGAAAAATGCAGGGGGATTAATTACTCTATTTGAGAAACTATCATTAACTTTTTTTGCTGACCAATGGTGACTTTCAGCTATTTCCCCAATTATTTCTGAGTAATAGTCTCTAATCTCTTCATCAGCTATAAGAAAGTAATAGTTCTGATTTGTTTCAGACTTCCAAGATTGTTGAATTAAATTTCTTGCTTGTTTTGCATGTAATTGCCTAACAATTTCAAATAAAGCTCTTTTTTCTAATTCAGAGTTTTTTTCTGGCTCAATATTGTTGTATTTTAGTGAGATAAGATCTTTCCATTCATCTCTCTCTTTTAAAGCAGTGAAACCACCATTGTATGCTGCACTTACATGAGCTGCATCGTGTAACAGAAACGAGCCTCCTAAAACATATGCTTCAATGGGGTTTAAATAATAATTTTCACCAATTATTTGATCGGCTACTTCCCAAAGTGAATCTATGTGAGATATATCATGGATGGTCAGCCCAGGAATTTCAAATTCAATGTTTTTTACTAAAGGTTCAATTTTTCTTCTAAAGTCAAAATAACTATTCCTCAATCTTTCAATATCTTCATTGTCGGCCAAGCCCAAAGTTAATTGCCAAAGGTTGGATTTTTCAAAAGAATTTATCATATTGGTTCCTTTCTAATGCTAAATAATTTCTATTTGGTTGTTTTCGATGAGAAGAGATGGATTCGCCATTTGTGCTTTTTTGTTGGCTTTTCGAGCTTATAACATATGTTTGTTTTTATTAAAAAATAAATCACTTGAATGTTTGGCGCGCAATGCTCTCCCCGCCACGCCTGCCCGCTTAAGGGGGCGCTTTTAATGCAGGTGCATGATCGGCCTCAGGGTGCACCAGTGCTGGCGCTGGCGGGGTATTCAGTGTCGTTAAAACGCATGCAAAACCATGCACCTATGCATGCATGGCTTTTGTACGTAAAAATGGAGGGATTTTCGGGGATTTTTAAGCGGACTACTGCACGGCCAGTTCTGCACGGCGGCGGGTGTAATTCAGGCTCTGTGCAGGTGTGAATTTTTCACGGCTATCATCGCACGAAGCCACGTCAGGCCTGAATCCGATGGCCGTTAAAATGTCATTATCCTGCGCCGAATAATTAATTTTTTCACCGGCGACCAGCCAGAGCTGTAGCGCCTCCCGCAGACAAACGAGTGAGTGCTGCATGGCACAGCGCTGAACGGTGGGATGTTGCCCGGGATAATTCATCAGCTCCGGGGCAAGTGCGGCGGCCAGCTCCGCGCCATGCGCCTGCATAAAATCATTTAATCGGTCGCGGATGCTGATGCGCTGCACCTCCTCATGCGAACGGATGTAGCGACCGGCAGCCTGATTAATTTCCCATTTTTTCACGTCTATAATTTCGCGCAGCGTTTGCATGCTTCGGCCACTGTGCCCGCTGCCTGCAAGCTGTTCGCGGTATGCCTGTTCGGCCTGCGTGAGTTCTTTACGGCGGTGAGCCAGACGTCTTTATTCCCAAGACATACTCTTCTCAGGGTGGCTGGTACGCTCCGGTGCGATTAACTTCAGTCTCCTGTACGCGGATATGGATAATAGTTCTAACACTACGTTGCTCTCTGCCCGGACAGCTTATTGAGCAAGCTGTCCCAGCTCTCTAACCTTAGGGGAAGCGAGGAATTTCTTTCAAGGTTATGCCGCTCAATGCTTTCCTCCAGATCGTTTTTAGATCGGCCTGCGATAACCACCGTTCTGATATTTACATCTTTATTGGGATCAACCAGTAATTTTCCTTTTGGTCCGCAAAAAGCCTCAAATTTATGCTTGTCCGTTTCTATCATTTCTCGAATACCATGAAAATATTCCCGAAATTTTTGGTAATTCCTGATAATGGTGCCTTGTCTTCCTCTGACTTGTTGTAGCGCTTCATTAGTTTTATAAGAGAAATTATGGTAACCCGTTGAACCCATTAAATCGAAATTGGCACCTTTGATTTCAATAAGAGTAACGTCCATTCGTGAACGGCCAGAAAATATGGCGTAATCCACAAAACCTTCTTCTATTTTAAGTTCTGGAACTACGATATATTCTTCTGAAGGAAAAGCATACATATCGGCAAAAAAAGCGAGATCACGTTTAAAAAATTTGGCCAGCTCTCTTTCTATCGGGTTGTCCGCTAAAAATTCTGCTAATTCACTCTTCGTAATAGCTTTATCCATTATTTTGTACCGTCGGGAAAGAACAGTATAGTCCTCAATCCAGGTGTTAGTGGTAAACGGACGAATTGTCTCGTGCAGTCGTTCAAGTTCATTGAATAACCTTTTGTTTTCTAGTGTCTTATCGACTAGTTCCTGATGATTGCAACCAAACCGTTCGCTTATTTTATTAATAGAAATGCTCTCCCATCTGGGCGAGCCACCAGGACCAAATGTTACCCTATCAAATGAACCATAGCCAGATAACCGGTCTTCGTAATGTTCTATAATAAGAGTGTTATCTGAGATAAATCCTTTTTCTATAAGCTGCTTTCTAATATGTTCAACGGAATTTGTAACACTTGCGGGACTGTATTTTCCATCAATGTTTGTAAGTAGTGCATGCATAATGTTGTCTTTCAAGAAAATACGTACTCTGCATAGGCTATCCGTTCGTGACAAGTTAGTTGGCGTAAACTGAAATATAAAATCGCTGATCTTCACCTTACTTTTCTCCCTGTACCTGGTCTTATACTAATACAATCGAGGACTGACATAATATCAGGCCGATAGATAGTAGCCAACATCCTATAGATACAAAATATTCATTGCATCGCTGATCCACCTTGCAGAGAACAGGATGAACTCAGGTACTTCGCATCCCAACGCGACAACATATTAATCGTCGATTCTCAAAAGTTGTCAATAACCTTCCTTTTTCAATCTATGAATTTACTATCTTACTAACTCTTTGAGTATGCTCTAGTCTTCTAGGTAGCGATATTCCTTTATGAAATAACACAAATTGCTGTTGAATTTCGAGCATATTCAAGACACGCATAAAAATGAAGAGCCAATCCTTTAGTTTGATTACATCACATGGATTTGGTTCATGAATGGGAAAAAGTTGCCGTTTACTAGTTGATTCTAAAGGTCCATTCCTATGATTACTACGAATGTAGCTAGCAGATAAAATAGCATGGAATATTTTCTGAAGGGTCATTACATATTACCTTCAAGCATCTTTCTTAGTCATTTGAATGAAAGACATGATTGTGAAATACTAGCAAGGATATTAGGCAGTTGTTATTGATAATTTTGACGTTTGTGGTTAACAAGTTTATTATCCACTAATTAATTTTCATCATTGAAGGGACCGATATGGGCAACAGAATGTGGATGATTCGTGGCGACGGCGGCAAACTCTATGATGATTTTCGCGATAAAAAAATTGTAGGTATTGGTTGGTCCCAACTGGCTCCTTTAGTCAAACCTGGCCTAACACGCGTCCAGTTGCTCGCTTTATACCAGAAAGCTGATCCACTAACGAAACTGGGTACCGCCCGTTCTGGCGCATCTCAGGTCTGGCGTTTTGTGAATGAAATTCAAAAGGGTGATTGGGTTATTACCTATTCGCCAGCCAATCGTACTTATCTGTTAGGCAAAGTTACTTCCGACTTCCAATACCATCCTGAATGGGTGGAAGAAGGTATGGGAATCGTTCGCCAGGTTAAATGGAATAATGAAGAAATCGACCGCGATCGATTGTCTGTTGCTACTAAAAATACACTGGGCTCTACGCTGACGGTTTTCCAGCTACCAGAGTATGCGTTAGTAGAGCTGTTACAGGATAAGAAACCCACAGTTGACGTTATTACTCAGAATTCAGTTCCAATGGATGAGGATGAAGTTGTTTCAGATCCGCTTCGTGATATGGAAATGCTTGCATTTGAGGGGATTAAAGATCGAATCAACTCACTCGACTGGGATGAGATGCAGGACCTTGTCGCCGGAGTCTTACGCAGTATGGGGTATAAAACTCAGGTGTCACCCGCAGGAGCCGATCGTGGTAAAGACATCATCGCTTCACCTGATGGATTTGGTTTTGAAAATCCGCGTATTATCGTTGAGGTAAAGCACCGCAGAGAACAGATGGGAAGTCAGCAAATCCGCAGTTTTATTGGCGGCCGTCATAAAGACGATCGTGGGCTTTATGTTAGTACTGGCGGCTTTACAAAGGATGCTCGATATGAAGCCGATCGTTCGACGATACCGCTGACGCTCTGGACGCTGGATGACCTTGTCAGAGCGCTTATCGAAAACTATGAGCAGGTCGATATTGACACTAAGCTGCTGGTGCCTCTCAAGAAAACCTATATTCCTGCCAAAAATTAGCTTCTACGGCAATTAAGTTTCAAGATTAAGTCGCTTCAGGGCGGCTTTTCTGTCTGGCATTTGGCGTTTATGAGTCTCATTGAATGTAGATGGACATTAACCCGGCACAACTACCGCTCTCCTCAACTGTTTCTCAATAGCAGTATTCATTTCTTTGTCCCATATCGGTTGCGATAGTCCCTGTAGAAGGTATTATTTTGCGCATTGCATTCCAAAACTGAATTTTTGCCTGTGCACATTTGCATTATGGCTGCGATCTCCCCGAGGGCTTCATGACTAACACTAACTTTTCTCAAACGGCTGCGTTTATCTGGTCGGTGGCTGATTTGCTGCGCGGTGATTTTAAACAGTCTCAGTACGGGCGCGTGATCCTGCCCTTTACGCTGCTGCGCCGTCTTGAATGTGTATTGGCAGAGACTAAAGATGCGGTTGTGGCGAAATATGATGAATTAAAAACGAGCCCACTGCCGGAAGATGCCAAAGAGAAGTTTCTGCTGCGCGCGAGCACGCTTTCCTTCTTCAATACCTCGAAGATGGATCTGGGCAAGATGGGGCAGAACGACATCAAAGCCAACCTGGAAAGCTACGTACAGGCGTTCTCCCCGGACGCGCGTGAGATCTTCGAACACTTCAAATTCAGTGAGTTCGTCGGCCTGCTGGAAGATGCCAATCTGCTGTTCAAGGTGGTGAAGAAATTCGCCACCACCGATTTGAGCCCGAAAGCGATTTCCAACTATGAGATGGGCCTGGTGTTTGAAGAGCTTATTCGTCGTTTCGCGGAGAGTTCTAACGAGACCGCTGGTGAGCACTTCACCCCGCGCGATATCGTGCGTCTGACCACCTCGCTGGTATTTATGGAAGATGATGAAGCCCTGACGCAGCCCGGTATCATCCGCACCATTTACGATCCGACGGCCGGGACCGGCGGCTTCCTCTCTTCAGGCATGGAATATGTGCACGAGCTGAACCCTAATGCGGTCATGCGCGCCTTTGGTCAGGAGCTGAACCCGGAATCCTACGCTATCTGTAAAGCCGATATGCTGATCAAAGGTCAGGATGTCAGCCGCATTAAGCTGGGTAACACCCTCTCTAACGACCAGTTACCGCAAGACCAGTTCGACTACATGCTCTCTAACCCGCCGTTTGGCGTGGACTGGAAGAAGATTGAGGGCGAGATTAACGACGAACATACGCAGAAAGGTTTTAACGGTCGCTTTGGCCCGGGCCTGCCGCGTGTATCCGACGGCTCGCTGCTGTTCCTGATGCACCTGATCAGCAAAATGCGCGACAACCACAATGTGGATGGCACCGTGAGCAACGGCGGGCGTATCGGGATTATCCTTAACGGTTCGCCACTGTTTACCGGTGGTGCGGGCAGCGGTGAGAGCGAAATCCGTCGCTATATTCTGGAAGCCGATTTGCTGGAAGGCATCGTCGCGCTGCCAACGGATATGTTCTACAACACCGGCATTGCCACCTACGTCTGGATCCTCTCCAACAAGAAAGCGCCTGAGCGTAAAGGCAAAGTGCAGCTGATTGATGGCACTAACCTGTACGGCAAGATGCGTAAATCGCTGGGTTCCAAGCGCAACCTGATGGGCGAAGACGATATTAAGCTTATCACGCAGACCTTCGGTAATTTTGAGGTGGTGGATGCCACAACTCTGGAAGAACTGGGTCTGGAAAAAGCCGCCGAGCAAAAATCCAGCCGCGGTCGCCAGCCTGCCACCGCCAAAACCGAAGCGCCGAAAACCTTCGCCAGCAAAATCTTTAACAGCACCGACTTTGGCTATCGCCGCCTGACCATTGAACGTCCGCTGCGGTTATCTGCACAGGTGACTGATGAAGCGATTGCGACTCTGCGCTTTGCGCCGAAGCCGTTTAACGCGCCGATGGAACGCCTGTATGAAGAGTTCGCATCCCAATGGCAGGAGGAGACCTATGGTAATTTCTCCGGGTTGGAAGCAGAAGCGCGCGCCATCATCAAAGCTGAATTTGTCGAGCTGAAAGAGAAGCAGATTAAAGATCTGCTCGACAGCAAACTGTGGCTGGCACAGCGTGGGTTAATGGAAAAGGCACAGCAGATTCAGACGGCTCTAGGTACGCAGGCGGGTGGCAAAACGCTGGTGAGCAATGACTTCAACCAGTTCCAGTTAACCCTGAGAGGGGCCATCAAAGCGGCTGGCGTGAAGCTGGATGCGAAAGAGAACAAGCAGTTTATCGACGCCATCACCACCAAAAACCCGGATGCCGAGCCGGTGGTGAAGAAGGCGCTGAAAGAAGCCGCTCAGCCGCTGTACGGTGCGTTTGAATACAAAGGCAAAGTGGTTGAGTTTGAACAAGACGGTGAGTTACGCGATAACGAGAACGTGCCGCTGAACCCGGCAGTGTCCACCAGCGACCTGATTGAAAACTACTTCAAAGCCGAAGTGTTGCCGCACGTGAATGACGCGTGGATCAACGCCGATAAGCGCGATGCGAAAGATGGCGAGGTAGGGATTGTCGGTTACGAGATTCCGTTTAACCGCCATTTCTACGTCTATCAGCCACCGCGCCCGCTGGAAGAAATTGATGCCGACCTGGACGCGGTCAGCGCCGAGATTATGAAGCTGCTGCAGGAGGTACATTCCTGATGGCTAAGTATAAGGCGTATCCGGAGTATAAGGATTCTGGAGTTGAATGGCTGGGGGCGATTCCTGAGGATTGGTCTGTCACTAAATTAAAGTACATCGCAGATTTGCTAACCGCAAAATCTACCAATTCAGATGATTTATTTGTTGGATTGGAAAACATATCGAGTGGCGATGGGAAGTATATATCAAAAGAAGAAAACATAGCAGATGGTGCATCAGTGTCGTTTGAAAAGAATGATGTTCTTTTCGGGAAGTTACGGCCTTATCTTGCCAAATCTTGGTTAGCTACTTTCTCCGGGGTATGCTCATCTGAGTTTCTGGTACTTCGCACAGCTAAACTGCATCCAAAATATCTCAATTATTATTCATTAACAAATGAATTTATTGAGCAGGTTAATTCCTCAACTTATGGCTCCAAAATGCCACGAGCAAATTGGGAGTTTATTGGTCTGTTACCCGTACCAACCTGTTCTTATTATTTATCAGAGAAGGTGGCTTGGTTTCTCGATCTCGAAACCGCAAAAATCGATAACCTGATCGAGAAGCAACAGCAACTGATTGAACTGCTAAAAGAAAAACGTCAGGCAGTGATTAGCCATGCTGTCACCAAAGGGCTAAATCCTGATGTGCCGATGAAAAATTCCGGTGTTGAGTGGTTGGGGGACGTGCCGGAGCATTGGAGAAGATCAACTCCAATTAAATATTTATCATCTCTTAAAGGTCGTTTGGGGTGGCAGGGCCTTAAGGCTGATGAATATAGAGATGAAGGCCCATATGTAGTCAGTAGTGCTCATTTTAATAACTATGAAATTGATTGGAATAGCTGCCCACGGGTTTCATTAGAAAGATATAAATTAGACTCAAATATCCAGCTTGATGTAGGTGATATTTTGCTAATGAAAGATGGTGCAGCAATGGGCAAGCTTTCATATGTTGACCTGTTGCCTGGTGAAGCTTGTCTTAATAGTCACCTTTTGTTATTTAGACCATTAATGGAAGGCGATCAAAAAACATATGACACTAAGTTTATGTTTTATCTTATGCAGACGAATCACTTCCAGTCTTTTATAAAAAATAATGGTACTGGCTCAACATTTTTAGGTATTTCTCAGCAGGCTATAGGCAATCACTCTTTATGTCTTCCTCCTTATAATGAGCAAGTGGAGATATCTGATTATCTCGATGATGAGCTTAGTAAAATTGTTAGATTAGAAACTATGCAGTTGGAGATGAAAAATCTTCTAACTGAACGCCGCACCGCCCTGATCTCCGCCGCCGTCACCGGAAAAATCGACGTCCGCGATTGGATTGCTCCGGACACGCAGGATGTTGAGGAGCCACAGGAGGCCACCGCATGAGCATGGATAGCACCAAAGAGCTGATTTTCCAGAATGACATACTCGCTCAAATGGAAGCAAAAGGCTGGATTTGTGGCAAAACCGACGGCTACGATCGCGAACGTGCGCTGTATTCGCAGGATGCACTGACCTTTGTGCAGACCACGCAGCCGCAGGAGTGGGAGAAGTTTGCCAAAGTTTATCCTTCTGATACTGAGCGTCATTTCCTCGATGCGCTGGTGGCTCAACTGAAAAAAGCGGATATCAACGCCACCGATATGCTTTCGCGTACTTATGGCACGCTCGGCGTACTGCGACATGGTATCAAAAGCCATAATGCGCGTTTTTCCCTGTGCCAGTTTAAACCGGAACATAACCTCAATCCGGAAACCCTGACGCGCTACCAGCAGAATATCTGCCGCATCGTGCCGGAACTGGTTTACAGCCCGCATGCGTCGAACGCCGCATTCGAAGAAACGGGTATAAAAGCGAAGAAGTGGCGTATCGACCTGGTATTGTTCGTCAATGGCCTGCCGGTAGCGACGCTGGAACTGAAGTCTGAATTTAAGCAGACGGTACAAAATGCCATTACGCAATATAAGAAAACGCGTTTGCCGAAAGATCCAGGCACCAATAAACCCGAGCCGTTGCTGACCTTTAAACGCGGCGCGCTGGTGCACTTTGCCGTCAGCCAGTACGAAGTGTTTATGGCGACCAAACTCGAGGGCGATAAAACCTTCTTCCTGCCGTTTAACAAAGGCACCCGTGACGGCGGCGCAGGGAACGACATCCCGGAAGATGCCAACGACTACGCCACCAGCTACCTGTGGAATGAGGTGCTGCTGCCGGACAATCTGCTGAAAATCCTCGCCAGTTTTGTGCATCTGCAAATCGTCGAAAAAGAAAATGCCATTGGCCTGAAGTACAAAAGCGAGAGTCTGATTTTCCCGCGCTATCACCAATGGGATGTGGTGAACAAACTGATCACCGCCGCCATGGTGGAAGGGACTGGCAATAAATACCTGATTCAGCACAGTGCCGGGTCGGGCAAATCGAACTCTATCGCCTGGACGGCCCACCAGCTTTCCCGCCTGTACGATGAAAATGGCGAGAAGCAGTTCCACTCGGTGATTGTGGTGACGGACCGCACCGTGCTTGACGATCAGCTGCAGGACACCATCTATCAGTTTGAACATCAGGATGGCGTGGTCGGGCGTATCAATAACAAAGAGGGGGATGGTTCTAAATCGGAGAAGTTAGCCAGCGCGCTGGAAAACTCTCAGCCGATAATCATCGTCACCATTCAGACCTTCCCGTTTGTCCTGAAGGCGATTGAAAACAGCGTCAGCCTCAAGCAGCGAAGATACGCGGTGATTGCCGATGAAGCACACTCCTCGCAGAGTGGTTCTACGGCGCGCCAGCTGAAAGAAGTGTTGATGACCGAAGAAGTCGATGATGATGTGGAAATGTCTTCTGAAGATATTCTGGATGCCACCGTCGCCGCGCGTAAAGGCAGTAACAATCTCAACTATTACGCCTTCACCGCCACGCCGAAAGCCAAAACGCTGGAGCTGTTTGGCCGTCGTCCTAACCCGCATGAACCCGCATCGAAAACGAACAAACCGGAAGCGTTCCACGTTTACTCCATGCGTCAGGCCATCGAAGAAGGCTTTATTCTTGATGTGTTGAAGAACTACACCAACTACAAGGTGGCGTACAAGCTGCTGCAAAAGCTAAACGATCCTGACCGGGAAGTGGACAGTAAGAAAGCCAAGATCAAACTGAACCAGTGGGTCTCGCTGCACGATCATAACGTGTCGCAGAAAGTGAAGGTGATCGTTGAGCACTTCCGCAAGCATGTGATGCACTTACTGGCTGGTCAGGCGAAAGCGATGGTGGTGACGAGTTCGCGTAAAGCGGCGGTGCGCTACAAGCTGGCGTTCGATAAATACATCGCCGAGCAAAAGTACGACAAGATCAGCGCGATGGTGGCGTTCTCCGGGGAAGTGGAATTCCATGAAGATGACCATAACAGCCTTGCGCTGCTTAACCAGAAGTTCACCGAGATCAATATGAACCCAGGTCTCAAAGGCCGGGATATGCGCAAAGCATTTGATACCGATGACTACCAGGTGATGCTGGTGGCCAACAAATTCCAGACCGGTTTTGATCAGCCTAAGCTCTGTGCCATGTATGTGGATAAAAAGCTGGGGGGCGTGGAATGCGTACAGACGCTTTCGCGTCTGAACCGTACCTATCCTGGGAAGGCACAGTCCGGCACGTTTGTGCTCGATTTCTACAACGAACCTGACGAGATTTTGGGAGCTTTCCAGCCGTACTACCAGACAGCAGAGCTGATGGATGTCAGCGATCCGCAGTTGGTCTTTGAGCTTTATGAAAAGCTGCGTACCAGCGGTATTTTCCTGTGGAACGAAGTGGAGCAGTTCTGTGAGGCGTTCTTCAGTAAAAACAAATCCAACGCGGCCATTAGCAACATCTGCAAACCTGCGGTAGAGCGCTGGAAGCATCGTTACACCTCAGCGATTGATGCCTATGTGCTGGCCAAAGAGATGTTTGAACGCACTAAGAAAACCGGCGATATTGTGCTGATCACCAATGCGGAAAACACCTTTAAGGACTGCGAGAAAGAAAAAAGTAAGCTGGATATCTTCAAGAAAGATCTCGGCAGCTTTGTCCGCTTTTACGAGTTTATGTCGCAAATCGTCGATTACGATGACAAGGACTTAGAAAAGCTGAGCCTGTTTGCCCGCCATCTGCGTCCGTTGCTGAATGAACAGCGCATCGAAGAAGATGAAATTGATTTAAGCAACGTGGAGATGAGCCATTATCGCCTGTCCAAACTCCACGAACAGCATCTGAAGCTGCAAGAGGATGCTGAAGAATACAAAATAAAACCAAGTAACGATGTAGGAACGGCGAAACCAAAGGACAAGAAAGAGGAGTTTCTTTCAAATATCCTGGCTCGTCTGAACGAGCTTTTTGTCACCGATAATCTGACCGATAAAGACATGATCAATTATGCCTTTGCGGTGCGCGACAAGCTTTCAGAAAACCAGGCGGTAATGACCCAGATCGCGAACAATACGCGCGAACAGGCGATGCTGGGGGATTTCCCGAAGGCGATTGATGATGCCGTCATGGACAGCAACGGAGCCCAGCAGGAGATGATGGTACAATATCTCTCTAATCCTGAACTGGCGAAGGGCTTTGCTCGGGTGGTGTTTGATATGTTGAAAGGGGCATAAGGTTTCACTATCAACCATAATAAGGGATGTTTTGTCAGATGTAAAAATGACATTTCATCCCGTAACTTAAAGTTCACTTTTGCTTTGAAAATCAATTGTTACTTTATTTTAAATTTAATCCATACGACTGATTTTTTATAAATGGCCTTTTCTATAGGCCATTTATTGTTATAAAAAACTTTCATGTTGATGTTTTTTTATATGCTATACTTTGCGTTCTCAGTAATTAATGTAATCATAGT
>OIES01000838.1_pt1 | contig 13122 bp, 13 predicted proteins | sample 1581811 | NCBI WGS metagenome assembly OIES01 (sample SAMN03281021, study PRJEB24777) | human gut metagenome | isolation source: fecal sample PR177 from 1 month old male Malay infant, vaginal delivered... | reverse complement strand
GAAAGTTAACTGTTTATAATCAAAAAAACGCGAACAAACGCGCTTTTCTTTCCAGATCGGCAGACGTATAGTAAAGCAGCAATGTGATGTTCCTTAAGGCACATAAATGTTATTAAAGGAACATGCGCACCCTGAATCGCGGAGAAGATGAATGGAAACCAAGCAAAAAGAACGTATTCGACGCCTGATGGAACTGTTGAAGAAGACCGACCGCATCCATCTTAAAGAGGCCGCACGGATGCTGGAAGTTTCTGTGATGACCATTCGCCGCGATCTCAGCCAGGATGATGAACCGTTACCTTTGACGCTGCTCGGCGGCTACATTGTCATGGTGAATAAGCCTGCTGCGCCGGTTACCACGTTGCTTCCGGTCATCAAACGCCATCATCGCGACGACCTGCCTGTGGCGATCCTGGCTGCTGGACTGGTGAGTGAAAACGATCTGGTCTTTTTTGATAATGGCCCGGAGATGCCGCTGGTAGTCAGCATGATCCCGGACGAAATCACCTTCACCGGCATCTGCTATTCACAGCAGGTCTTTATCGCGCTCAATGAAAAACCCAATGCCACCGCGATCCTCTGCGGTGGAACCTATCGGGCCAAAAGTGACGCCTTCTACGACGCCACCAATCCTTCCCCACTGGATTCACTGAATCCACGAAAAGTCTTTATCTCCGCCAGCGGCGTACATGAACACTTCGGCGTCAGTTGGTTTAACCCGGACGACCTCGCCACCAAACGCAAAGCAATGGAGCGCGGACTGCGCAAAATTTTACTGACGCGTTACGCTTTGTTCGACGAGGTCGCCCCCGCCAGCATTGGCCCGCTTTCCACTTTTGATGTACTGATAAGCGATCGTCCGTTACCGGCAGATTATGCCACCCACTGCCGGAACGGTTCCGTCAAAGTGATCACCCCTGATTCAGACGGCGATTAAGCTACTCAAAAAAGACGGCAATTTTGTTGAACATGGTGGGATCTGACTGGTTTCTCACCACTTTCGCCACATCTTCCAGTTTATCGATTTGGCTGATCATCTGCTCAAGACGCTGGTCGTCGTTCACCAGTAGCCAGATGCGGCTCTGATCGCTGCCCTGAATCGGCAAGCAGAGAATACCTTCCACGTTAAACGCGCGACGGGCAAACAGCCCGCAGACGTGCGTCATGACGCCGGGATGGTTGCGGACGGTGAGTTCCAGAATGACGTTATCATGTGATTGTTTCTGCATGGCTTATTCCCCCACCATCTCAGTATTTGCCGCCCCTGGCGGTACCATTGGATACACTTTTTCTTCTGCATCAATACGGACATGGATCAGCGCCGGTCCCGGTCGGTTGATGATCTCCTGCAACGCCGCCTGCGGATCGGCTTCGTTATTCAGATCGCAGGTTTGCAGACCAAACCCGGCAGCAATCTGCATAAAGTTGATCATCCCCGGATAGGTGGCGGCAAAGACACCTTGTTTGTAGAACAGGCTTTGCTGCTGATGCACCAGCCCCAGCGCTTCGTTGTTCATCAGAATGATTTTAACATTCAGTTGATTTTCACTGGCCGTCGCCATCTCCTGAATATTCATCATCAGGCTGCCGTCACCGGAAAAACACAGCACTTTCTTCTCCGGGTTCGCCAGCGCCGCGCCAATCGCCGCAGGTAAACCAAATCCCATGGTGCCCAGACCGCCAGAGGTCAGCCACTGGCGCGGACGGTTCAATGGATAAGCCTGTGCCGCCCACATTTGATGTTGCCCCACATCGGTGGTGATGATCGCGTCATCATCCACACAGGCCGCCACCGCGTTGATCAGCCCATAGTGGCTCAGTGGATCGCTCTCCTGCGGGATGGCGCAGGGGAACTCCCGCTGCAGGTCGCTCACCAGTTGGTGCCACTGCTCGCGTGGTTTAGCCTCAATCTGCGGCAGCAGTTGCGCCAGTACTTCATCCACATCTGCCTGAATAGCCACGTGCGGCTGTTTAATTTTGCCCAGCTCCGCACGGTCGATATCAACGTGGATAATTTTGGCGTTCGGGCAAAACTGCTCAGTTTTACCAATCGCCCGGTCATCAAAACGCGCCCCCAGTACCACCAGCAAATCCGCCTCTTGCAGGATAAAATTGGTGCTGCGCGCGCCGTGCATCCCCAACATCCCTAACGACAGCGGGTGCGCTTTCGGCAGCATCCCCAGCGCCATCAACGTCATGGTAGTCGGCAACTGCGCTTTTTCTGCCAGTTCACGTACGCGCTGCGGCGCGTTGATTACCCCACCGCCGAGATACAGAACCGGACGCTGGGCCGCGTTAATCATTGCAGCGGCTTCGCGAACACTGTCTGCGCTGAATGCCGGCGCCGCCATTTTCTCTGCCGGTGCGGGCATTTCATCAATCTCGAACACTGCGGTCTGAATATCCTTAGGTACGTCTATCCACACCGGGCCAGGGCGTCCAGACTGAGCGAGCCGGAAAGCGTCACTCATCACCTGCGGGAGTTCATCGATATGTCTGACCAGATAGTTATGTTTTGTGATGGGGATAGAGATACCGTAGGTGTCCACTTCCTGGAAGGCATCCGTACCAATCATGGAAGCCGGTACCTGCCCGGTGATACACACCATGGGGATAGAATCCAGTCGCGCATCGGCGATGGCGGTCACCAGATTCGTTGCGCCCGGCCCGCTACAGGCCATACACACCGCTGGTTTGCCATCAGTTCGCGCCATACCTTGCGCAATAAACCCCGCGCCCTGCTCGTGGCGCGCCAGGATATGGCGAATTTGCGAGCTCTGACTTAAGGCGTCATAGACAGGAAGAATCGATCCGCCCGGAATGCCCGTGACAATCTTAATGCCCTGACGCTCCAGAAAATGAACGATGAATTCAGCGCCCGTAAAGCGCTTACGTTGGGAGGTTGATGTTGTGCCCGAACTTGCCATGCTCCAGTCCTTTTGTTCTGGGCCGTCGCGCCGGGCAGGTCTCGTAAACGAAAAACCCCGCCCGGTTTGCGCCGGCGGGGTTTTGGAATCGTGTGTTGTTCCGGACCCTACGGCGCATTGCCGACGACCACCACCACACGCACGACGACCGCTGCGCGAGATGGCGCAGTGTTTAGTAGGGTCGCAGTCAGCATGGAAGGGTTCATTAGGGACCTTGTCTGTTTAATGATTAACAGGATTTATACAAGCACAGCTTTCATAACCTGACAATGGAAAAATTTTCATCTGCGTGAAAATGTGCCGACGATCACATTTCCTCGCAAAAAAGGACCCAAAACAAAAAACCCCGCCGGGACTAACACCGTTAACTTAAGATGTTTTGAGTGAACGGATGAAGTGACTGTAATTAAAATTGTGTATACTGGCGTTTTCCCACAGTGTGCATGAATGTCTTTGATCAATTCCCCGGTAGCTGTCTCTATACGGATTAACAGTTAATAAGTCCTGATTGATACGTTTATCTGGGCGACTCAAGGCCATCTTCGTGAATTATTGCTTTACCCGGAAAATCAATTAAGCTGAGAACAGAATAGCGTATTCAGTTTATACAACATGGTGAGATCTCTGGGTAGTCATATTTTTATTTACAGAATAAACTTTCCCAAAAAAAACACCTGCAATGAAACCAATAAAAATAACAGAAAAACTTAAAATATAAAATATAAAATATAGACGATAACCATATACTCCTGGTTATTTCAGGAAAATATGTTGACTGATGTAATTTATAAACCAATAGATTATATATAAAAATAACAATAGACTCTGTTCCAACGAATAAATTTCCTGAGCCACTTGGGCCACTTGTTGTAACAAATGATCCACCAGGATCGTAAAGGAAGGCGTTTTCTCCTGATCCTCTTTGAATTCCAACATGACCTATTCCATTGTTATTTACTATAACATTAAGTTTTTCCAACCCCAACGGATCGATATATTGCAGTGGATTCGGTACATAACTGTAGAGATTTACCCCGCCTCTCAGCCCTATCGGATCCTGCGTGATATATCGCCCCTTTGCCGGATCATAGTACCGGTGCCGGTTATAGTGCAGCCCCGACTCCTCGTCATACCACTGGCCCGGCAGCCTCAGCGGTTGCTCAATATTATGCGGGTTGTCTTCGGAAAGAACATTACCCCACGGGTCCAGTTCTGCTTTCCATTCCACCTGTCCCTCCCGGTTTATCAGCGCCACCGGCATTCCCCGGTGGTCACACTGGTAAAGGTGAACGTTACGGATATTCACCACCGGCAGCGGATCAAGCTGCGCCGCCATCAGGTTTACGGGAATGTTCGCAAATTCCAGCCAGCCGCGGCTTCTTTCCGACCGTAGCTCTTCTTCCAGACGCTCCATGTCCGCATACTCCTGCGCCGTAAACGGTATCCGGCTGTACTGCCGGAGTTTGTCGGCAAGCAGTGTATACGCCTCATCGCCGCCATCACTTTCGATGCGCAGCAGCGGCGTAAAGCTGCCGGGTTCGTAAAGTGTGTGAACTTTTTGCCCGTTTTTCTCCGTCATCACCAGCCGGTTGCCGTCCCACCCGTAGCGCGTGGTTTCTGTGTGGTCCCGGTGTCTGACGGTTTTGCTGATACGCCTGCCGGACGGGTCGTAGTGGTAGACAGCTTTAGTGACCGCGCCGTCCGGCGTCTGTTTCTCGTAATCCGCCAGGCGGTGCAGCAGGTCGTAAGTGTAAAGATGCTTCTCCCGCTCGTTGTATTTTTTGATGAGATTGCCCCACGCATCGTACTCATACTGCCACTGGCTGTCCTGTGCCGGGCGGTTGTCGAACTGCTGGCGTCCTTCGCCCTCCACCCGGTTGCCCGCCGGGTCGTAATGGTATGCTGTACTGAGGCCGGGCTGCACCGCGCTGATTAAACGTCCGTTCTGGTCGTAGCCGTACCGGCGGTGGCGGACGTTGTGCTGCCAGATTGCTTCGCCGTCTGCGTTATACACCGTCTGCCCAGCAAACCCATTACAGACTTTATCTGGTAGCAGTTAAGTTACCCTCATTGCAACAGGTAAATATTGTGTTCTTTTACTTATAGTCGCGTAGTTTTTTTTTATGGGAGAGTTGTAACGCAGCTCTCTTTATCAAAGTTAAATCAATACAATCTTCTGCATAATATACAAGACCAGCTTGTGGAGACTCCACCATTATCCCTGTTTTAAAATTCCCCCATTCATTTTTATCGAAACCTTTAGCGAACTCCTTATTATCAAAATTGCAAACAACCACTCCGGTCATTCCTCCTCCAAGAGTGACGACATCCCCCAGTAAAATATTACTATCATCAGAATATTTCATATTCGTTCCTTTTAAGGGGCAAATGGTTCTATAGGTATAGAACCTGCTGGAGGTGGAAGATCGTTAGCAGCATCAGCAGCACCACTTTCGGTCCAGAAACATCGACAGTTCTTGGGGTTCTGATTGGCTTTGTATAAGTTATAATGATCACCTGTATATGGATGATGAGGCTTTCCTGGTGGGACCAAATCTTGACGATACCCGATAGTTCCCCGTGGTACTATGTTTCCACTAATCGTTTTACAAGGTGGACAAGGTTTTTTCTCCTCACATTTAGTCAAATTTTCTGTTTTTGATTTTTCCGAATCCCCGGAGGTGGTCAACACCGCACCTCCTGCTGCTGCACTGCCAACTAACAACCAGTTAACACCTTCGATTATAGCTGGAATCGCAAAAGCCCATAGTCCCAGAGGATCTGTATCTACAATCGGATCCAGTGGATACTGATACAAATTCCATCCCCCTCTCAACCCGATCGGATCCTGAGTAATATATTTCCCCTGTTGCGGGTCATAATACCGGTACCGGTTATAGTGCAGCCCCGACTCCTCATCGTACCACTGACCCGGCAGCCGCAGCGGTTGCTCAATATTATGCGGGTTCTCTTCGGACAGGATGTCTCCCCACGGGTCGATTTCCGCACGCCAGTCGGTTTGTCCTTCCCGGTTTATCAGCGCCGCCGGCATTCCCCGGTGGTCACACTGGTAAAGGTGAACCTGTCGGATATTCACCACCGGCAACGGATCAAGCTGCGCCGCCATCAGGTTTACGGGAATGTTCGCAAATTCCAGCCAGCCGCGGCTTCTCTCCGACAGCTTTCCTGTCCGCAGGTCGTCTTCCAGACGCTCCATGTCCGCATACTCCTGCGCCGTAAACGGTATCCGGCTGTGCTGCCGGAGTTTGTCGGCAAGCGGTGTATACGGCTCATCTCCGCCATCACCCTCAATGCGCAGCAGCGGCGTAAAGCTGCCGGGTTCGTAAAGTGTGTGAACTTTTTGCCCGTTTTTCTCCGTCATCACCAGCCGGTCACCGTCCCACCCGTAGCGCGTGGTGTCGCTCTGGTTATTGCGTCTGACGGTTTTGCTGATGCGCCTGCCGGACGGGTCGTAGTGGTAGGTGGCTTTAGTGACCGCGCCGTCCGGCGTCTGTTTCTCAAAGCCCGTTAAGCGGTGCAGCAGGTCGTAAGTGTAAAGATGCTTCTCCCGCTCGTTGCGCTTTTTAATCAGGTTGCCCCACGCATCATACTCATACTGCCACTGGCTGTCCTGTGCCGGGCGGTTGTCGAACTGTTGTTGTCCTTCCCCGTCCACCCGGTTGCCCGCCGGGTCGTAATGGTATGCTGCACTGAGGCCGGGCTGCACCGCGATGATTAAGCGGCCGTGTTCGTCGTAACCATACTGCCGTTCTGCTCCGGTACTGGTGAGCAGACCCCGGATGTCGTACCGGTAGTCCTGCGTCTCACTGCCGGTCACTTTTTCTGCCAGCTGGCCCGCTGCCGTATAGCGCCGCAGCTCGCGGTAAGACCCGGACACCCGCTCCGCTTCCCGGTGCAGTTTGTCCTGCGGCAGCTCCACCATCACATGACTGCCCAGGCCGACGCCGATAAGATGCCCCCTGTCGTATCGCTGCCAGCCGGCCTGCGGCAGCGCGCCATCCACTTCATCGGGTAATACTTTGGCACCAAGGACGGGATTAACCGGGTCGCCTTCGGTGACGCAGCCCGGACAAACAGAGCAGGCGATGCCGCCCTGGCTGCCAATCAGCACGGTACGTGAACCCTGCACAATCTGACCATTCGCCACGCCGTCACTTATCCGGCTCGCGGGTTTGCCACTCATAAAAATACCTCTGCTGTTATTTATCTTCCGTGGCTTTCGCTTCCGGCGTCGGTGCGGGTTTTTGCGTCGCCTCGCAGTTCCACTGAATGGTTCCGGAGTCACCATTCAGGGCTTTTTCTGCCTGAAATTCGATATGAGTTCCCTGCAAATAGATACCGCCATCCTTGTCAAGGACCACTCGCGCTTTACCGCAAACCAGTTCAAGCTGGTCATCCGCACTGTACACACTGGTTTTGCCAGCACTCTCGCGGATATGCTGCCCTGCGCTCAGACGATAGATTTGACCGATATCAGCGCTGTACTGCTGACCTACCAGCAGTTTTTTGGTCAGCCCAACTTCTGCGGCCTGAAACAACCCGATGAGGGAATTCATAGCAATACCGATGTTGCGGCTGTAGATAACGCCGATATTCATCATTTTGTTGATGCCGGTATTTTCGACTGCATTCAGATCTACCGTCGACGTGCGGTTTTTGCGGATATTGATACTTTCATTCAGATCAACGGTTTCAGTGCGGTTTTTATGAACGGTGACGGTTTCGTTACCGTCAATGGTTTTACTGCGGTCATTACCGACCCAGTGGCTTTCATCATGTTCGACTTCGATGCGCTGATCTTTTTCGGCGTGCAGCCAGACTTCTTCCTGACCGGGTTTATCTTCAAAGCGCAGTGCGTTTGCGTTGTCGTAACCGCCGGTAACACTGCGGCTGTATATGCCGCTCTGGGTAGCGTTATCTGGCAATCCCCACGGCGGCATGGTGTCCTGGTTGTAGGTGCGCCCCACGATGATGGGTAAATCCGGGTCACCGTTTTTGAAGTCCACCAGCACTTCCTGGCCGATACGTGGGATCTGTATCATCCCGAATCCTTTACCCGCCCACGGATAGCTGACGCGGATCCAACAGGAGCTGTTCTCGTCATTCTTGCCGTAACGATCCCAGCCAAACTGCACCTTCACCCGGCCATATTTGTCAGTCCAGATTTCCTGGCCTGCCGGGCCGGTGACGATGGCGCTCTGCGGGCCTTTGGTGTGAGGTTTGCTCAGTGTTCGCTGCGGTCGGTAGACTTCACTGGTGGGGTGGAGTTCGAATGTAGTGGCATAGGTAAAGTGCTGATTCTGACCACTGTACTGCGCGTTGTCACGTACAGACAATGTAGCCTGTGTCAACAAGTACTCTCGGTTCACGTCCGCCGTAGGGTGATTCATCAGCGTGAACGTATAACCCACCATCAGTGTGCGGATGTTACCGCCGCCATGCCCCCGACTACCAGGACTGCGTTGTTCTTCCATGCGGATGCGCGTCAGCATCTCACCTTCGCCCTTGTCGAAGTAATCCCCCGGCCATTCGTAATGCTCGTAGCTGGCATGACCGGTTTCGCGCGGGTTTGCCACGGTGTTTGCCAACAATGAGCGGGGCTTCATAAAATCGAAGTCGTCCAGCACCCACTGCCTGGTCCGCAGACTTTCATTGGCCGTAATGGTGTGGATAAACTCCTTATCCAGTTTCAGTCCTTCCTGGTGCCATTCCACTACTGGCGAGTCCGGGCACGCTTTGTGGGCGCTGATAGCATCGGCCAGCACCAGCGTGTGACTGTCCTCGCTGTGCTCAAACCACCAGTAGATGCCCCATTCCTGCATCAGCCTCTGGATAAAATTAAAGTCGGTTTCACCGTACTGTACCTGCCAGGTACGCGACGGATAGTTTTCTACCAGTCGCTTTTCCACCGGATACGGGTATTCGGCCAGGACTTCATCAAGAATGTCCACCACGGTTTTATTCTGGAAGGCTTTATAGTCGCTGGTGTGGGTCAGTAGTTTCAGCCACGGCTCAATACGCAGTTCATACGTTACCGATCGCCCCTGTTGGCCTGCCACCCTTGCAGAAGTCACCAGCCCGCTGATATGCCGTTTTCCGCCGCCATCCAGTTCGATATTAACGCAAAGGTCTTTACCCACCATCGGTTTAAGCGGCAAGTTGGCGGCCGGGGAGACGTAGCCCTGGTTCAGGGTGTCCGGAGTTTTAAGCTGTACAGTGTAGGAAAACAGATTTCCCAGCCCTTCTGAACCATTCATACCCGCAAACAACAGCATCTGTGGCGGTACTGCACTGCCGCTCACAGTGACATTATGAGTCCCTGATCCGCCAGAAACACTGGAGGTAATAAAAGAAGCTGCATTCTGTGCCGTGGTAGCCACCTCTATACTTGCAGCTGTGGCTGCCACCGCTGCTTTCACCAGCCCTGATGGCTCTGGTAATGTACCAAACAGTGACTCTACCGCTTGTTCTGTTGTTCCCGTCTCACCTGCGGCAGCGGAACCGGCACTAACACCGCCGCTTTCACCGGCTGCTAGTGGCGTACTGATAGCTGGCCCACCATTCCCAACAGATTTATTACCCATAGATACAAAACTCATGGTGTTAACTCCTTTAATACCAGAATACCGGATTAAAACTTAGCTCCCGGAGGCCAGAAAATATAAGATACAACTCTCCACTGCCCATCTTTATAATGAAACCAGCATGTCAGATTTAAGTCCTCCCGCAAATGCCAGAATACCTCCTTAATGGGAATATTTTCGAATTCTTTACTCGCTATAGGATAAGTTTGATTCAAGCCAATATTATACTCACCAACAAATTCATGGCGTGGCCTTATAAAAATATGAGTGGGAATACCATATTTTTTAATATAGGAAGCATCACTATCTCCGTTCTTTATGTCGTTTTCCTCATAATATCTAGTGGATTGAGAAATCACTGATGACTTGAAGATATCTACCGTAACTGCGTATATTAGCGAAAGAAAAACGACTATGACACATACTATTTTCATTTATTTACTCTCAATAAAGTGAACCTAGTATCAGGAAGTATTACATTCAGCATTATAGTTGAGTATTCAAGATATCGTTCCCGGAGTTCCATTCCCATATTCATCAGCCCACTAATATCCCCAACATATGGCGACGAAGAATCATAATCATCATCAATATAACCAAGCACATGCCCAACTTCATGAGGTATATTTACTTGCAATGTATTATTGCAATTGGTGCATTTCGCTACTTTTTCCAAATCTGCTGAGTCAATATGAACTGTGCTGGCCTTGAAATCGACATATGTTCTTAAATCAGCACCGGGCAAAACTTTTGTTGCAATCACTTGCCAATCCTCATTTTGAGAAACTGGAATTATTCTTACATCGAAAGGCAGGGGTTTCCCCTTGAATTTTTTAGCAAACTCGGATTCACCCGAAACAGAGTAGGTTATTTTTCCATTCCATTCTTGTTGAGTGGACAAATACACTGCCCTCATAAAAACAGCCTTCTCCCATACAGTCCAGTCATCCGTCACAGTCTGGTCTTTATACCATTCATACTTCCACCTTATCACCACCGTAATAGTACCAGTATTTTTATTTAATAAATATGTTCTCCTGTCGTCATAGTAAGAAACAATATCGCCGTCAACTTCTGTTTTTGCATAATACTCTGCCAACGGACTGTTTTTATCATATTTAATTTTAGACATATTTCCCTCATAAAATACCACCTAAACAACCACATAGAATATCGCTACGCCTGTCATTTATGGGTATCCGCCAGAAATGCAAGTACGAAATATGACGTTCCTTTATAGGTAAAGTTATAGCAAATTCTCCCTCTCTTACTTCTTAAGTACCAGAAAGAAGTGGGGCACTATTTTGCACAGCTATTGAGCATTAGCTGCAATATTCAGAGGCATAAAAATGTCATAATTACCATTCTGCCTATCTCAGTGCATCTCCAGGCAACCCTTCACGATTTCCCCACAAGAATTTAGCCTTAGATATACCTTCACGAATATGGTTATTCATCCGTACAGCCCAATCCTCTGCGCTGGACCTTTTCATCTGAAAATGTCACACCTGTTTTTTTCATTATTTCTGTTTGTATATTTTTTAGTTCCGGGAAGGATATTCTTTCACATGAGTATTCCTCCCATATATCTCCCGTTTTGGGGCTGATTGAAAATAGCCCCCAATACTCTATAGCACCTGCGGCTGGCGTATCATAACCCACGCTCATTTCATGATAATAGGGTCCGGACGGCCGCAAATCATCATCAATAAAAACTCCGGGCAATAACATATTGTATTTCTCATGTTTTAATGAAAAAACCAGCAATGATTGCGCCTGTCTTTTAGTTAGACCATTCTTTTTTATTTTTGCTATACCAAAATGAGGTATCTCAGAAACAGTCACCCATGCATAGCACGTTGCAGAACCTGTCAGAGCAATCAATAAGATGATTAAATTACGGAGCACTGCATTCTCCTTTTTACCATATTGATAACATCTACAACCTTATTTACGTAATTATCAGTCCCGCCACTTTTACTGCTTCCTGTATTATAACCAGCATTGACCAAAGCTTCGACGAAAGCTCTAGGCTCCTTTTTACCTTTGACAGCGCCGCCAAAACGAATAACAAACGAACGAGCACTCATTAAAAAAGAAGAATATGTAGCCACCCAGACTGTAGAGCTTCCCTGTGGATGAACTTTACTGGATTGTAAGGGAGCAGGGCCATGCATAGAAAAATAATTATTATATTCACTGGCAATACGACCTTTACCATACTGACTTTCCGAAGCAGCTAACCCAAGAATATTTTCCAGAGGGGCATCAAGCTCTTTAGCAATTAATTCACAGTCTTTCAGGTGCTCCTGAACAAACCTTACCGCAGCAACGCTATTACACGCTTTATCATATGAACCCATTTCTCATCCCTGCCCTGTTGTTATCACTCTTCTTTCATCAGCCGCAACGCATCCACATATCGCCCTTCGCTGTTCTGCTGCCAGAACCAGCCTTGCCCTTGTTGCGCCTGCGCCAGCATTTTTTCCGGCCAGCCCGCCCACGGCAGGTGGCGCACGCCTGGTAGTTCGACCACTGGCGCATCAGGCAATCCGGTCAATTCCCGGCTGCGTTGCGGCACACGACGCAGCCCGCGAAGCCACTGTGCCCAACGCGGCCCAGGTTGCCATAAAGACCATAATTGATCGGCCTGCTCAGACAGCCGACCGCGTCGTGCCGTCTGTGGCGATATATGCTGCACAGCCAGCCTTGCCAGCCAGTACAGCCAGCCCTGCGTTTCCGGCAGTGTTTCTTCCAGCCATTCCCGCCCGGCACGCTGATATATCACCAGTGGCCATGGTCTGCCCACGCTGTCGCGCGAAGCCACCAGCACCCCGGTCAGCCATTCATCCCGGCTACCCACAGGCAAAAAATCCGGCGACAGTACAAAGCTCCACGGCAGCGGATGATGCAGTTCCTGCACCGGAGTTTCACGCGGTGACAACCGCATCCAGCCATCATGCTTTTCACTGGCATCGGCCTGCTCTTGCGGCTGCACGCCAGGACGTCCGTGACCCAGCCAGATTTGTCCGTTCAGCCAGGCCTGCCACGCTTGCCCCTCTTGCGCACTCACCCGCCAGCGTACGTAATCCCGTTGATCCGGCAGTTTGCCAAAGATCGCCGGAGCCGATATTCCCGCAGTCCGGCGCATTACAGCGTTCTCCCCGGACAACTGAAATTCTGCAACAGACCCCGGTTAACCGGATCGAAATCCCGCCCAGCGGTGATTTCCAGCACCACCCGCCGTCCGTCAAAATCGTACTCCACTTGCTGCGTTCCCCGTACCGCCGTCTCCTGCGCCTTTCCGGCGTCCAGCAGGTGAAACAGCGCCCACGGCCCTCCGGTCAGTAGCGTGGAAGTGTCCTGGCGGATGCGCGGACTGGCGGTGATTTCCGCCATTGAACCATTGCGCGGCCCCGGCCAGTTCACCCGAAACGGGCGATCCTGGCCGTGAGCGGAGGGGAGGACCTCGCCGGCAATATCCATCACCCGTTCCGTAATGGCCGGATCCCGTGCCGGCCCGCGGGTTTGCATCGCCCCTGGGAACTTTCTACCACCACACCCCGTACAGAACACACATCGGGATTGGC
>OIES01000832.1_pt1 | contig 13175 bp, 10 predicted proteins | sample 1581811 | NCBI WGS metagenome assembly OIES01 (sample SAMN03281021, study PRJEB24777) | human gut metagenome | isolation source: fecal sample PR177 from 1 month old male Malay infant, vaginal delivered... | reverse complement strand
ACTGTCATACTTTTCTGGCACTGTTGGACATATCGTGGAAATGCTCGCCATAATAAGGACGAGACGGATTTACCACGTCCTGTGATTGAACTGGAGTGTGAGCTGTAATGGGTCAGGAAAAGTTATATATCGAGAAAGAGCTAAGCTGGTTAGCATTTAACGAACGTGTACTCCAGGAAGCGGCTGACAAAAGTAACCCGCTGATCGAACGCATGCGTTTTTTGGGCATCTATTCCAACAACCTGGATGAGTTCTACAAGGTTCGCTTTGCCGAGCTGAAAAGACGGATCATCATCAGTGAAGAACAGGGCTTAAACTCTCACTCGCGGCATCTGCTGGGCAAAATCCAGTCCCGCGTGTTGAAAGCCGATCAGGAATTTGACGGCCTGTATAACGAACTGCTGCTGGAGATGGCGCGCAATCAAATCTTCCTGATTAACGAACGTCAGCTTTCCGTTAACCAACAAAACTGGCTGCGCCACTATTTTAAACAGTACCTGCGCCAGCACATTACCCCGATTCTCATCAACCGCGAAACCGATCTGGTGCAGTTCCTGAAAGATGACTACACCTATCTGGCCGTAGAAATTATTCGCGGTGAATCCATTCGCTACGCGCTGCTGGAGATCCCGTCCGACAAGGTCCCGCGCTTCGTGAACCTGCCGCCGGAAACCCCGCGCAGACGTAAGCCGATGATCCTGCTGGATAACATCCTGCGCTACTGTCTCGACGACATTTTCAAAGGCTTCTTCGATTACGATGCGTTAAACGCCTACTCGATGAAGATGACCCGTGACGCCGAATATGACCTGGTGCACGAGATGGAGGCCAGCCTGATGGAGCTGATGTCCTCCAGCCTGAAACAACGCCTGACGGCCGAGCCGGTGCGCTTTGTTTATCAGCGCGATATGCCGGACGCCATGGTAGAAATGCTGCGCGAGAAGCTGACCATTTCGCGCTATGACTCCATCGTGCCGGGCGGCCGTTACCACAACTTTAAAGACTTCATTGGCTTCCCGAACGTCGGCAAGGCCAATCTGGTGAACAAGCCGCTGCCGCGCCTGCGCCATCTGTGGTTTGATAAATTCCGCAACGGGTTCGACGCCATTCGCGAGCGCGATGTTCTGCTCTACTATCCGTATCACACGTTTGAACACGTGCTGGAGCTGCTGCGACAGGCCTCGTTCGACCCGAGCGTGCTGGCGATCAAAATCAACATCTACCGCGTGGCAAAAGATTCCCGCATCATCGATGCGATGATCCACGCGGCGCACAACGGCAAGAAAGTGACCGTGGTGGTTGAGCTGCAGGCCCGCTTCGACGAAGAGGCGAACATTCACTGGGCGCGCCGTCTGACGGAAGCGGGCGTGCACGTGATCTTCTCCGCGCCGGGTCTGAAAATTCACGCCAAGCTGTTCCTGATCTCCCGTAAAGAGGGCGACGACGTGGTGCGCTATGCCCACATCGGTACCGGGAACTTTAACGAGAAAACGGCGCGAATTTATACCGACTACTCGCTGCTGACCGCCGATGCGCGCATCACCAACGAGGTACGCCGGGTCTTTAACTTCATTGAGAATCCGTACCGCCCTGTCAGCTTCGACTATCTGCTGGTCTCGCCGCAGAACTCGCGCCGTCTGCTGTACGATATGATTGATAAAGAGATTGCCAATGCCCAGAAAGGGCTGTCGTCCGGCATCACGCTGAAGCTGAACAATCTGGTCGACAAAGGACTGGTGGACAGGCTGTACGCCGCGTCCAGCTCTGGCGTACCGGTTAACCTGCTGATCCGCGGCATGTGCTCGCTGATCCCGGAACTGGAAGGCATCAGCGATAATATTCGGGTGATCAGCATTGTTGACCGTTACCTGGAACACGATCGGGTCTATATTTTCGATAATGCAGGCGACAAACAGGTCTATCTCTCTTCGGCAGACTGGATGACGCGCAATATTGACTACCGAATTGAAGTCGCAACCCCGCTGCTGGATCCACGTCTGAAACAGCGTATTCTCGACATTATCGAGATCCTGTTCAGCGATACGGTGAAGGCGCGCTATATCGACAAAGAACTCAGTAACCGCTATGTACCGCGCGGCAACCGCCGTAAAGTGCGGTCGCAACTGGCGATTTACGACTATATCAAATCACTCGAGCAACCCGATTAACCTATGCCGATAAATGATAAGACCCCACGCCCGCAGGAATTCGCCGCGGTCGATCTTGGCTCTAACAGTTTCCACATGGTCATCGCCCGTGAGGTGGATGGCGCGCTGCAGATCATCGGTCGTCTGAAGCAGCGCGTACACCTGGCGGATGGCCTTGATGAACGCAGCATGCTCAGCGAAGAGGCGATGGAGCGCGGGTTAAACTGCCTGTCGCTGTTTGCTGAACGCCTGCAGGGCTTCTCGCCCTCCAGCGTATGCATCGTGGGCACCCACACCCTGCGCCAGGCGCTGAATGCGCCAGAGTTTCTCAAGCGGGCCGAAAAGGTGATCCCCTACCCGATTGAGATCATCTCCGGTAACGAGGAAGCGCGTCTGATTTTCATGGGCGTCGAGCACACCCAGCCGGAAAAAGGGCGCAAGCTGGTGATCGACATCGGCGGCGGTTCTACGGAGCTTGTGATCGGCGAAGACTTTGAGCCTCGCCTAGTGGAAAGCCGCCGTATGGGCTGCGTCAGCTTCGCGCAGATGTATTTCCCGGGCGGCACCATCACCCGCGAGAACTTCCAGCGTGCACGTATGGCGGCTGTCCAGAAGCTGGAAAACCTGGCCTGGCAGTACCGCATTCAGGGCTGGAACGTCGCGCTGGGCGCGTCGGGCACCATCAAGGCGGCGCATGAAGTGCTGCTGGCGATGGGTGAAAAAGATGGGTTCATCACGCCCGAACGCCTGACGCTGCTGACCGACGAAGTGCTGAAGCATAAAAGTTTTGACGCCTTAAGCCTGCCGGGGCTTTCCGACGAGCGTAAGGCGGTCTTCGTGCCGGGACTGGCCATTCTCTGCGGCGTGTTTGATGCGCTGGCCATTAAAGAGCTGCGCCTGTCCGACGGCGCGCTGCGCGAAGGCGTGCTGTACGAAATGGAAGGCCGCTTCCGCCATCAGGATATTCGCAGCCGCACCGCGCAAAGCCTGGCCAACCAGTACAACATCGACCGCGAGCAGGCGAAGCGCGTGCTGGACACCACGGTGCAGATGTATGAACAGTGGGAAGAGCAGAATCCGAAGCTGGCGCACCCGCAGCTTGCCGCGCTGCTGAAATGGGCCGCGATGCTGCACGAGGTGGGGCTGAACATCAACCATAGCGGGATGCACCGCCATTCAGCCTATATTTTGCAAAACAGCGATCTGCCTGGCTTCAACCAGGAGCAGCAAACCATGATGGCGACCCTGGTGCGCTATCACCGCAAAGCCATCAAGCTCGACGACCTGCCGCGCTTCACGCTGTTTAAGAAAAAGCAGTTCCTGCCGCTCATTCAGCTGCTGCGTCTGGGCGTGCTGCTCAATAACCAGCGTCAGGCGACCACCACGCCGCCCACGCTGAAGCTGAAAACCGACGACCATCACTGGACGCTGAGCTTCCCGCACGACTGGTTCAGCCAGAACGCGCTGGTCCTGCTGGACCTGGAAAAGGAGCAGCAGTACTGGGAAGCGGTCACCGGCTGGCTGCTCAAAATCGAGGAAGAGAGCGCCGACGTCGCCGCGTAACGGTTCAGGCGTCCGCGCAGGACGCCTCTGTTTCCAGCAGTGACTCAAGCGGTGCCGGTCTGCCAATCAGATAGCCCTGCACATAATCAATACCTAGCGCGTGAACCGCGCTACGTATCTCTTCGGTCTCGACATATTCCGCCACCACCAGCATCTTCTTCATGCGCGCCAGATGGCAGATAGACGCCACAATCTGATAATCCAGGCTGTTGTTGACGATATTGCGGATGAAGTCGCCGTCGATTTTAAGAATATCTGCGTCCACGCTTTTTAGCCGCGCGTAGCTTGCATAGCCGGTACCAAAATCATCAATCGCAATGCGTACCCCCATTTTCTGCAGCTGACTGAGGATATGCAGCGCCTGCTCGGGGTTGCAGAAGTTGCTGCACTCCGTCACTTCAAAGATCAGCTGCCACGGCTCAATAGCGTATTTCGCCAGCACGCGGCTCACCTCAAGCGGGAACTGTACCCGGCACACTGTTGAAGGCGCCAGATTAATAGCAAAGCGCTGGCCGGGCAGTCTTTCCCGATGCGCGGCCAGGAAGCGCAGCGTATGCTCAAGCACCCACAGATCCACCCGGGAGGACAAACCAAACTCCTGCGCGACAGGCAGGAACTGATCGGGGGAGATCAGTATCCCATTGGTGTCCGGCATCCGCAGCAGGACTTCGTGATAGCAATCGCCACGCAGGCCGCGAACGGGTTGAACCAGCAGGATGAATTCGTCGTTGTCGAGCGCCTTCTGCAGGCGGCTCATCATCGCGACTTTATCCTTCAGGCTGCGCTGCAAATGGACGGCACCGCGCTGCTGAAGATTTTCCGGGTGATTAGAGGAGAGTGACAGATCGGCCACCACCGCCAGTTCCCCCAGCACCAGATAAAGATGGTTAACCGGGGACCGGACATAGCAGTAGCTTACGCCAACCTGCGGCTGCAGCGGCATGCCGTCCCAGACAAAGCGGAACTGCTTGATATGCTCGTCCAGGGCGTCAATCCGCTGCTGGTGCGATTCCGCGTTGAGCCGCACCGCCATGTCATACCCGGTGAGGTGATACACCTGCTCATTGGGCTGGAGCGTAGCGTTAACCCACTGCGCCAGCTGCTGTTTGTACTGAATACGCAGCTGCACGCCGTAATTTCGGCCCAGAATTTCCAGCTCCGGAATGCGCAGCAGGCAGAGCGCCGACCACGGATTCTTCGCCAGATCGCGCGACAGCGCCCGCAGGTTAGGCATATGGACAACCGGATCGAGCAGTGCCAGCCTGCGGGCGTGTTTGTTCACCGCGCGCTGCCGGGTCGCCAGCATCGACATATAAATCACCACAAACGAAAAGACCAGGTAACTGGAAGAGGTGATCGCCAGCTGAATATCGTACCCCGCGTTCACTGGGATATAGCGGTAAAAATAGTGAATGGACACCAGCAGTATCGGGGTCCAGATCAGCGAAATCAGCTTATAGCCAAAACGCATCGCGCCCCAGAGCATCACCGGCATCAGCAGCGACAGGGTATAGTTAGTGGTGAAGATGGAGCTGTTTTCATTTATCGGGAGCAGCAGCAGCGACAGCAGCCCGCCAAGCGCAATCGCCCACAGCAAAAACTCCGCGGCCGTCACCTTTTTATCTATCTGGAAACGGATCTGCGAGAGAAGACTTTTGATATACCGCGGATGACGGATCAGGCGGATCAGCAGATAGCTCAACGGCACGCCCGTCAGCCCGCTGACCAGCAGCGCCTGGTAATTAATGAGCGTACGGATATTAAGAGGGTTCAACCCCGCGAGGCTCTGGCGACTCTCATACACGCCCAGATACACCGCAAACTGAAACAGCACCAGAAACAGCGTCGCGGGGCAGATGACCTGCCAGAAGATGCGCTGCGCCATCAGCCGGATGTCGCCGTACGCCGTCATATTGCGTCTGGGCGCAAACACCCGGTAGCCGCCCCAGCTGAGGACTAAAGGGACAATAAAATGGAGCACCCCGGCAACCGTTTCGAACATCCCGACCGACGGGTAATAGCGGATAAACAGCGACAACACGATCCCGGGAAGGGCTTCCAGGCCAAAGAACATCATTAGCGAGAGCAAAAAGGAGAGCGGTAAATAATAAAGCGCCGCGATACCGTCCCCCAGCTGCGTGAACGTATTTGCCACGCTCAGCACGGGAAGCAAAACCACCGGTAATAGTAGCGGCAATGCCCACCAACGGTATTTATTGTTTTTCAGGAAAGCGAAAATCTTCATAGATGCCCGGTTAAACCCCTTTTTCTCCAGAGGGAAAATAAAGACAGGCATCCAACCTGACCTGGCGCCACCCCGCGACGTGCAGAGTGAACAGTGTGGAGGAGGGATTTTAAATATCAGAGCCGGGAATCCGTTGACTTAAATCAAACTATTTCATGCAAATAAGCCTTGCAGAAGAATTTTGTGAAATAATTTTCTTCATATTATCAATATGGTAAATGCAATTATTAATTTCAATAACAATAGTTAATGCAAACGTTGACGGTTATTTACACATCACAGAATTGACCCCATCTTCCCACTGTGCCTTAATATCCTCATCGCCCGGGAGGGCTTATCCAGGAAAAACAGAGTGAGTCAGGTCACGCGTATGCGCAAACGACATCGATTTAACACCCGAATGACCCGCATCATACTGCTTATCAGTTTCCTGTTTTTCTTTGGCCGCTTCGTTTACTCTTCGATTGGCGCCTGGTACCACCATCAGGACAAAACCCAGTCACAGCAATCCAGCCTGACCGTCGACACCGCTGACCGCTAACCCCCCGAAGGATGTTGTACGAGCCGAATAAGGGCCGCGATCCCTTTGCTGAGGATTTTATCCTGCCGCATCACCACCGCCAGCTGCCGCTGCAGCATGGGCGTCAGCGACATCACGCATAGCCCCTCGCGATCGGCATCCTGTTCTACCGCCATTCGCGGCACGATGCTGTAGCCCAGCCCCGCGCGAACCATGCGTTTGATCGCCTCGATGCTGCCAAGCTGCATCACCGGCGCCATCGCTACCCCATGGGCGGCAAACCAGCCATCAATCAGCGCCCGGGTCCCGCTGCCTGTCTCAAAGGCGATCAGCGGCTGGGCATGGAGCGCCTCCGGGGTTAACTCCCTGAAAGCGTCCTGCTGCTCCCTTGAGGCGATAAAGACAAACTCTTCGTCCATCACCGGCATGACGTCCAGCGCTCTGCCGCTGACCGGCAGCGTCACCAGCCCCATATCGAGACGGTTCTCTTCAATGGCCCTGACGATGTCGAGGGTATTGCCCGTCGTGACTCCCACGCTCAGGAGCGGATAGTCGCGGCGTAGCTGCTCCAGCAGCGGCGGCAGAAGATGAATGCAGGCCGTCGCCCCCGTGCCAAGGGTAATGGTGCCGCTCACGTCGTGGCTAAACGCATTCACGGCCCGGATGGCGTCATCCACCACCTGCTGAATACGCTCCCCGTGCGCCAGCAAGGTTTCTCCGGCAGCCGTCGCCTTAATCCCTCGCCCGGTACGCTCCACCAGCCGCGTTTGCAGAAACTGCTCCAGCTGGCGTATTTGCAGGCTGACGGCGGGCTGGGAGAGGCCCAGAACGTCCGCTGCCGCTGAAAAGCTGCCGCGCTGGTGAACCAGGCGGAAGGTGGCGAGATAGCCCAGATTAAGCGTCGTCATTCAAAGTTTCTCTTATACCGCGCATAAGGTTGCAGCCCTGCCAGCACAATACCGCGCCCGTTATGCTCAGGACAACTGCATAACGGAATGAAAACTCATGGAAACTTCTGCCCTTCCTCGTCGCCTCGCCCTCACCGCCGGGTGTAATCAACTCATCAACTGGGGGATTTCGTTTTATATGCCCGGCACCTTTGCGCGGGCCATTTCAGCCGACCGGGGATGGTCGTCACCGCAGATTTACCTCGGCCTGACGCTGGCGATGCTGGTGATGGCGGCGGTATCTCCTTTTGTCGCCCGCCTGCTGGCTCGCTTTGGCGGTCAAAAAGTGGTGATGGTTGGAACGCTGCTGATCGCCACAAGCTGCGCAGAAATGGCGTATACCCGGACGCTTTATGGCTGGTACGGCGCCTGGATTGTCGCCGGCACTGGGATGCGCCTGTCGCTGTACGATGCGCTGTTCGCCGCGCTGGTCAACCTTTACGGGCAGCAGGCGCGAAGAACGATCTCACGCGTCACGCTGGCAGGCGGGCTGGCCTCCGCCGTCTTCTGGCCGCTGGGCGATGGCCTGCTTCACATCATGAGCTGGCAGGACGCGTTACGCATTTATGCCCTGCTTGGCCTGCTGAGCGCAGTGCTGATCCGCACGCTTCCCCGGCAGCGGCTGACGGAAAACACGAAGGCCATCGCGCCGCCCCTGCGCAACGAGCGGCGTAATGCCTGGCTTTATGCGGCCTTCATCGCCCTTATCACCTTTGTCTCTAACGGCACCTCCACCCATCTGCCGGAGTTTATTGCCCACTTTGGCCTGCCGGTCGCCATTGGCATGCTGTGGGGGATCGGCCAGACGGGCGCGCGCTCGCTGGAGGTGCTGGCAGGTGGCCGCTTAACCCCCTTCAAACTTACGCTCTTTACCGCTCTTGCCATGCCGCTGTGTTTTCTTGTGGGAATAAGCAGCGCCCTGTTTGTCTGGTGCGCGGCCGGGTTTGTGCTGGGCTACGGCGCCATCAACGGGCTGGTCACCATAGTAAAAGCCACGCTGCCACTGGAGCTGTTTAGCGCGGAAAGCTATGCCCGCCGCACGGGCATGCTGCTTATCCCGGGCCAGCTGATGGCCGCAGCCGCACCGTTTGCCTATGCGTGGCTGAACAAAACGCTGGGGATCGCGGGTGCAATGGGAGTGTCGACGGGGTTAACGCTGGTGATTGCCGGGCTGGCGATAGCGATCGTGCGCCGTCCCGGGAGGCAAACTGTATCGCACTGTATCCCGCGCGACGCGCTGACAAACGGGTACAAAACGCCCCCTCCGGCAAATATCTCCGATACATAAAAATGGTTTTCTTTCCCTGTCGTCATTCAGAACCGATGAGGAGAGAACCATGATTCGTCGTTACGCAATTTTACCCCTGCTCGTCCTGGCCTCTGTAACACATGCCCAGGCCACGCCGCTGGACAACCTGAGCGCCGCGGACGTTAACGGCCCCGCCGCCGTTGCCCCGCTGGCGCGGCCGCAACCGCCGGCAAAACTGATCGTCGATCCGCCGCTTTCCGGCCCGCTGAGTAAAGGCGCGGTGTTTATCCAGTACCGTGCCGAAAACCTGCGCATCGAGCCGGTATTCGGCCCCGAAGCACTCAAGGTCACCCCGCGCATCGGGCACATTCACGTGGTGGTGGATGACGCGCCGTGGCACTGGGCTGACGCCAGCGGAGAGCCGGTGATTCTGGTGGGAATCCCCGCCGGTAAACACAAGGTGACGATTATTCTGGCCGACCCGACGCACAAGCCGCTCGACCACAAAACCATCGAATTCACCGTACCGCCTCATGCGGCGGTCCACCATTTTTAAGGAGTCTGAAGATGAAAGCACTGATTGTACTGACGGCAGGCCTGCTGGCGCTTTCCGCCAGCGCCTTTGCACAGAGCAAAACCAGCGTCGTGCTGGTCCACGGCGCGTTTGCCGACGGCAGCAGCTGGAATAAGGTGATTACCCTGTTGCAGAAACAGCACGCAGAGGTCATTGCCGTCCAGCTGCCGCTCACGTCGCTTAACGATGACGTTGCCGCCACAAAGCGGGCCATCGCCCGCGCGCAGGGGGATGTCGTGCTGGTGGGTCACTCCTGGGGCGGCACCGTGATTAGCGAAGCGGGCAACGATGCGCGGGTGAAATCGCTGGTGTATGTGGCGGCGTTCGCGCCGGATGCCGGCCAGTCGACGGCGGACCTCGCGGGAAGCTACCCTCCGTCGCCGGGCAGCGCGGGCATCGCCAAAACGGCGGACGGCTATTTATATCTGCCAACGGACGCCGTCAGGAAGGATTTCGCGCCGGACGTGAAGCCCGAGGAACAAACTGCTATCGCGGCCACGCAGGGGCCAATTAAGGCCGATGCGTTTGGTGAAAAGGTGACCCACGCGGCGTGGCATGTTAAGCCGAGCTGGTTTGTGGTCAGCAAAAATGACCGAATGATCAACCCCGATCTTGAACGGGCGATGGCGAAGACGATCCATGCGAAAACCACCGAGGTCTCCGCGAGCCACGTGTCAATGGTGAGCCAGCCGGAGGCTATCGCCCGGACGATTGAGCAGGCGATTGAAGCAAAATAATATTTTGTAAATTGTAGGCCGGGTAAGCGCAGCGCCACCCGGCAAAAAAATAGCCTCAGTGCCCGCCATCCGCGGGATAATCCCGATTAATCCACGCGTGGTCCGCTTCCCAGGTGAACATCCATTTGCGCACCGGCCCGGCCATCACGTTGAGGTAGTAGCTGTCATACCCGGCCATCGTCGCCACCGGGTGGTAGCCCTTCGGCACCATGACCACGTCACGGTTGTAGACCGCCATGCACTCATCCAGCGCTCTGTCGTCGGTGTAAACCCGCTGCATACAGAACCCCTGCTCCGGGTTGAGGCGATGGTAGTAGGTCTCCTCCAGGTAAGTCTCCCGGGGCGGGTTATCCGTGTCGTGCTTGTGGCTCGGATACGAGCTGGTGCAGCCCTCGTTGGTCCAGACCTCCACCACCAGCAGGCTGTCGGCGGGCTTATCTTCCGGCAGAATGTTGTGCACGTAGCGCTGGTTGTGGCCCTTGCCGCGCGCTTCAGCGTCGATATCCTGCGGCGCAATCAGCCGCGTCGGATACGTGCCCTTGCCGGGGGCGGCGCAGACCGCCAGCTCGAGCCTCGTCAGCGCCTTCACCTGCACCGTCTCCTGCGGGGTAACGTACACCGCCCACGGCTTGATGCGCTCGAACGGGCTCATCCGCTCGCCGATGTCGTTAAACTGCGCGGAAGGCGTGCTGATGGAGGCGCGTCCGGCGACCAGCACCAGGCAACGCTCTTCGCTGACGGCGGGCAGCGTCAGCTGCTGCCCCTCCTGCAGCTCATACGCCTCAAAGCCGACGTATCCCCACCCTGCGCGTTCCGGCGTGACGGACTGGGTCCGCCCCTCCGCGTTCGGCTGTTGCCAGCGTGATAACAGACGTGACATGTCACCTCCTCAAATAAGTCCGGCATTGCGCGCCAGGCGGCTCAGGTTGTTATCCCCCAGACGGGCGTAGGTCAGCGGAGGGGCAACCGCCGGGTCCTGCTCCGCCTCCACCACCAGCCAGCCGTGATAGTCCTGCGCCTTCAGCAGCCGCATAATCGGCGGGTAATCCACGCAGCCGTCGCCCGGCACCGTAAACACGCCGCTCAGCACCGCATCAAGGAAGCTGGTTTTACGGTTTTTCACGTCCGCCAGCACGTCGGCACGCACGTCTTTGCAGTGAACGTGGTTGATACGCGACGCCCAGCGCTGCGCCACCGCCAGCGGATCGGCCCCGGCAAAGGTCAGGTGACCGGTGTCCAGCAGCAGTCCAACCTCTTCGCCGGTGTGGGTCATCAGGTTGTCCACGTCGTCAGCGGACTCAATCACCGTCCCCATATGGTGGTGATAGGCAATCTGCACCCCCTGCTGCTGGGTGTAGCGGGCAAATTCCGTGAGCTTCTCGCCATACTCCTTCCAGCGTGCCTGCGGGAAACGCGGACGCAGATGCACCGGCGTCTGCTGCTCGCCGTGAATGCAGCCGCTCACTTCCGCAAACACCAGCACCTTCGCCCCCAGCTCGCGCAGCAGCGTCAGGTGGGACTGCACGGCGGCGATCTCCTCCTCCACGCTGCGCTCCAGCAGTCGGCCGGAGTACCAGCCGGAGACCAGCTGCAGGTCATGGCGCTGCAGGATGGGGCCAAGCAGCCGCGCTTCGCGCGGGAATTTATTGCCCAGTTCAAACCCTGCAAAACCGGCCTCTTTCCCTTCGCTCAGGCAGGTCTCCAGCGGCGTCTCTGCGCCGAGAGAAGGCAGATCGTCGTTCGTCCACGTCAGCGGGTTAATGCCCAGTTGTACACTCATTGTCGTCTCCATTATGCGTGTCCGCGCTCGCGCCACCAGGCGATAAGCTGCAGGTAGTTGTCCCGGATGCGCGCCACCAGCTGCGCATCGTCAATATCGTGTTTCAGCCACGCGCGGGAGGCATCGCCGAACAGCGTGCGCCCTACGGCGAAGCCTTTTACTACCGTCTGCCCCGCTGCGGCCCTGAAGTCGGCGCGCAGCTGTTCTGCCGGGGCATCCAGGCCGAGGATCACCACCCCGCGGCAGTGCGGGTCACGGCGTTCGATAATCTCGCTCAGTGCCGTCCAGCCCTCGGCGGAAAGCGGCGGCAGCTTCCACCAGTCCGGGTAAATGCCGAGGTTGTAGAAGCGGGAGATGGCGCGCAGGTAGAGCTCGTCGCTGCGCGGCATGGTCGCAGGCAGGATCACCTCCAGCAGCAGCTCGTGCCCGGACTGACAGCAGGCGTGGTACACCTCAGCGATTTTCTGCTCCTGCTCCAGGCGCAGGCCGTGAGCATCTTCCGGGTGGAAAAAGACCAGGCACTTCACCACGTGCTCCTGCGGCCAGCTGATGAGCTGGGTGCCGATGTTGCCGTGCTCCATCTCCAGCGGACGCGAGCCAGGCAGCTCAATGGGGCGACCAATCCACCACCCCTCGCCGGTGATGGCGTTCAGCGCGTCCTGTCCAAAGGTGCCGTCGCACAGCAGGCCGGCTTTGCCCTCCAGCCCGGCCCGGCTCGCCGCCTCGCGGCTGGCCTGCAGGATCAGCTGCTTGAGCGCCGGAATACGTTTGAGCGACGCCCCGCACTGCAGCGCCATATCCTCAAGCTGGCTGCGGTGGTCGAAGGCCATCACGCACAGCTCCGGCCACTCGCGGCGGCGGGTGGTCACCCGGTGCAGATGGTTCAGACGCGGGTCGAGATCCGGACGCGGCACATCCGCAGCGCGGGAGAGATAGTCATCCAGCTCGATTTTGCTCGGCATCGCAGGGGCGCAGCCGTGGCGCGACACCACCAGCGCGCCGCAGGCGTTGGCATAGCGGCACGCCTGCTCCCAGCCCTCGTCGTTCAGGTAGCCGCGCAGCAGGCCGGACATAAACGCGTCCCCCGCGCCGAGAACGTTCAGCACCTCCACGCGCACGCCGGTCACCGTCAGGCCGTCGTCAAGCCGGGGTGGAATGGCGTCGGTATAGACCGAGCAGCCGAGGGCGCCGCGCTTGCAGACCAGCGTTGCGTCACTCACGGCACGCACCTGCCCCAGCGCCTGCAGGGTCTCCGTGCTGCCGCCCGCAATGTGAAACTCCTCCTCGGTGCCGACAATGACGTCGAAGAGGTGCAGCACCTCCTGCAGCTCGCGGGTGACCTTATCGGCGGCGATAAAGCGCGTTTCACCGTCGCCTAAGGAGGTCAGCCCCCACAGCACCGGACGGTAGTCG
>OIES01000824.1_pt1 | contig 13280 bp, 6 predicted proteins | sample 1581811 | NCBI WGS metagenome assembly OIES01 (sample SAMN03281021, study PRJEB24777) | human gut metagenome | isolation source: fecal sample PR177 from 1 month old male Malay infant, vaginal delivered... | reverse complement strand
TCGTGTGGTGCACTATGTGAGTTTACATCTCGATTTGGTCAAGAGATCGTGTGTGGTCAGCAGATTATCGGTATTTTTAAGGTAAAAAGACGGGGACAGTGGAGTACTATACTTTTTTTTTTTTTAATGATACGGCGACCACCGAGATCTACACTAGATCGCTCGTCGGCAGCGTCAGATGTGTATAAGAGACAGGCCAAACGTAACAAGACTGGGAACCTTAGGGCGCGGCCTTATATAAATCTTTGATATCACGAATGTCTCGGGGAATCAGCGTGTGGCAGGTTGGAACATCATACGGCAGACAATTTCATAACCGCTTATTTATCGCAGTCCCAACACACGGGGCTGCGATATCTTATACTCTGCAAAAGCTGATAAGGTTCCATTTATTGTAATTTTTCTACCTGTCGCGTTGACATCAGTCAGCGGAGGAACCACTCTGTCCAGCGCCTTGCAGGCAGACAAAATATTCAGCACTGTCAGCCTGCTTTTTTTGTAAAAAAATACAAAATAGTTGTCATTTATTACCTTAATGGGTGTTTTTATGATGTTCTCCGTTTGTTAAAATATATATATCGCGACACAACAAAATGATAAAGGAGAAAAAAGATGGCGAACAAAAACGGCAAAAAGGTATTATGTAAAGTTTTATCATTGATGATGGCTGCAGCATTGCTTGCTGAAGGAGGAAGCATTGGGGTTATGGCAGCAGAGCCTGGTAACCAGGTGGAGGAGAATTCTGTTTTTGAAACAGAAGAGGCAGGGGCGGAAGCGGTGTCAGAAACAGATGCAGGAACGTTAGAGACAAAAGCAGTAGTGTCAGAAACGGAAACGACAGAAACAAAGGCAGCAGCTGAAGAACCAGATTCGTTGGGAAGCAAAGTGGAAGCGTTAGAAACCGAAGTTCAGGCAGAAGATAATCTGGAAGAAATGGGAACTGTGAAAGAATCAACTCCGATCCAATTTATTGATGTTAATCTAACAGGAAGAGAGTTTACTACAACTGCTTCCGTAGGAGAAGCACCATATTATCAGGTATTTCGGTTTACCACACCGGTAAATGGAGGAGGGTATTATACATTTTATACTGAGTATATAGAAAGTATGATTGATTATTATGGTTACTTATGTACAGAATCACAGTACGAAGACCTGTGTTATAGAATTGAACAACAAGGATATCGAGTAGAGGTTAACTCTGACCAATGCTTAGCATTTAATGACGATGGGGGAAGCGGTTATAATTTTTATATTAATTATGAGCTGGAAGCCGGAACGACATATTATTTTGTTGGTACTCGATATACTAATACTTATGTAGGGGATTATAAGCTAGTATTCATGAGAGATATTCAAGTTAGTTTGGACAATGAAGGTGCGGTAACTGCCGGTTCAGAAAGGCTTTACTCTAAAGGGAATCTCTGGTATTCAACCAGCGATCGAAAAGGAAAAGCTGTTACTCAAATTGAACGCCCAGCTAAAACAGGTTATATTTTTGATGGCTATTATACAGAAGCAAATGGCATAGGAACACAGGTCATTAATAAAGATGGAGCAGTTTTAAATACACTTGCAGAGATAAGTGTCAATTCTACAATCTATGCTAAGTGGGTACCGGATCCAAGCCTGGTATATGCAGCAACCATTATCAGCGGTACAGGTGATGGAAGTTATTCTGCTGGTACAAAAGTGAATATCAAAGCAGATGCTCCGGCTTCTGGCATGAGATTTAAAGAATGGACAGTTACGAACGGCGGAGTAGTGCTTGCAAATAGCAAGAGCGAATCCACAAGCTTTGTTATGCCGGCTAAGGCAGTCACAGTAACTGCTACATACGAAAAAATAGAGACGTATAAAGTTTCTTATAATGCCAATTCAAAATCCTCCGTTACGAGTGTACCTTCAGATACAACGGAGTACATGGCAGGAACTACAGCTACAATTAAGGGAGGTCCAATTAGTAAATCAATGGTGTTTGCGGGATGGAATACAGCGGCAAACGGCAAAGGTACTAGCTATGCGCCCGGTCAAAATATTAAAATCAGTGGAAATGTTACTTTATATGCACAATGGAAAAGTTCTATTACGGATTCCAAATCAATGAAATTTAAAGTAACAGGTGCAAACACGGTATCCTGCATCGGCATATCCAATAAAAAAGCTACATCCATAAAAATACCAGATACCATTACAGTTGGTGGAATTAAATATAAGGTTACCAAAGTTACTGCCGGCGCTTTCAAAAACAATAAGAAAATCAAGAGTGTTACGATCGGAAATAATGTAAAGACATTGGAAAGAGGCGCGTTCTTTAAGTGCAGCAATCTGAAAAAAGTAACTATTGGCACCGGATTAGTTACAATCGGCAACCACGTATTCTGCCATGCAAAGAAAAACTGCACCATCACAATTAACAGCACAAAGTTAAAAACGGTGAAGACAGCAATGAACCATGGAACAAAGAATATGACCGTAAAGGTGCCTAAGAGTAAGTTAAGAACTTACAAAAAATTATTTGAAAAAACCTCTAAGACACTGACAGTAAAAGCAAAATAGAATAATTAGTTCATTCAGGTCTTACCAAAGGCATGAAAAAAAGGGGCTGTCGGGAAATAGGATAGTCCTAAATAAGGGGAGTGTGTGACCGATGCCGGTCACACACTCCCCTTAGCATTATCATAAAAAAGAAAAAAAGATGGCTAACGACAACCATCTTTTCCTCCGTTACATGTTATAATGTAACTATGCAAAAACATAATTATTATAACGAATTTTTTGAATTAGGGCAACAGAAAATTAACTTCAGCTTCTTCGAATTGCATTTATCCGATGACGATCCAGTCTATACCCTAAAAAAAGTGATGGAGGAATTAGATTTTTCAGGCCTGCTCGCCTGTTATTCAAATAAGGGAAGAACCGGGTATAATCCAATCATGCTGTATGCTGTCGTTACTTATGCAAACATGCGCGGAGTGCGTGCGGTTGACCGCATTGTTGAATTATGCGAAAGGGACCTTGCTTTCATCTGGCTTACCAAAGGTCGCAAGCCCAGACGGGATGCCTTTTATGAGTTCAAAGGAAAAAAACTGACCGGAGAAGTGCTGGATGAATTGAATTACCAGTTTCTGCGCCGTCTGCAAAAGGAAGGGCTGGTCACGTTGAAAGAACTTTTTATCGACGGCACAAAAATAGAAGCAAATGCAAACCGCTATACCTTTGTCTGGCGCGGAAGCATCAACTATCATCTTGCCGGCCTGCTGGATACGGTCAACTCCCTTTATACTAAGTATAATGCATTTTTAAGCGAGAATGATTACGGCCCGAAATATGACCTGGGGAATGCACAGATGTTCGTAATCGAAGGCATGGACAAGGTACGCAGCGTCATCCAACAGAACCGGAAGCGGAAGCTTACAAAGCATAAGAAACTCTCCAACAATACCATCATAGAGATCGATCATTGTTCGCCACTTGAGATGGTAAGGCTCCAGAACAGTATTTTAAAGATCGCCGAAGGGGAAGGAATTACGTTTGTCCATGGTCCGGGGAAAAAGAAGCCGGAAGCCCAGAAACTTTATGAAGAATTGGAGGACTGCGGCACCCGCCTGATGGAATACAAAGAAAACTTTGAGATTATGGGGAAAGACCGTAACAGTTATTCCAAAACCGACCTGGAAGCCACTTTTATGCGGATGAAAGACGACCACATGATGAACGGCCAGTTAAAACCGGCATACAATGTCCAGATAGCAGTAGAAAACTATTTTATTGTCCATGGGTATGTAAGCAATGACCGGACAGATTATAACACTTTGATCCCGGTTCTGGAAAAACACCGGGAAGCTTTCAGCCAAAGTCTGGAGGAAGTGACAGCAGACAGTGGGTACTCCAGTGAGAAGAACCTGCTCTACCTGAAAGAACAGGGAATCGCAAGCTATATCAAGCTTCAGGACCACGAGAAACGCAAGACCCGTGCTTATCAAGAGGACATTGGGAAATATTACAACATGCAGCTTGCGATTTTTGAAGATGAGCAATACTACATCTGTCATGACGGCAGGGAGCTGCGCCATATCCGTACAGAAACAAAGGAACAGGATGGGTATAGCCAAACCTTTGAGGTGTATGGATGTGCAGACTGCAGCGGATGTGAACATAAAGCCAGATGTTTATATAAATATGATGCTGAAAAAAATGCAGCCAGAAACAAGGTCATGAAGATCAATGAACAGTGGGAAATGCTGAAAGAAAGCTCCCAAGCCAATATCCAGAGTGAGAAAGGGATTTTAAACCGGCAGATCCGCTCCATCCAGACGGAAGGACATTTCGGGGATATAAAAGAAAATGAGGATTTTCGACGGTTTCATTACCGTACGGCTGACAAAGTATATAAAGAGTTCATGCTGTTTGCGATAGGAAGAAATATCAATAAATATCACCGTTTCCTTCATAAGAAGCTGCAGAAATTCGAAGGAAAAACGGAGCCGAAAACAGCTTAGGAAAATGAGGGTTCGCAGAAATGGGAACAAGGGATTTTTGCGGCCTAAAATAAGAAATTCCAGAGAAAAAGAAAGAATCCCGTCAGAAACCATGTACTCAAAAGTACTGGATTTCCACGGGATGTTCTTATTTCATAGTGAGGGGCTTAAAAACCGGTATTAACCGACAGCCCCCTCTAAACTTTTCAAGTTATGGAGAAGATTAATTTTTCGAGCTTATTTGCTCACTATTCATCTAAGGGAAGGGTACAATTCTGCGGCGGATGGGAAAATATATCAGGTGAATTATTATAATCTGGATGTGAGAAAAGTGCTGGATACTAACACCCAAACTACTCAGGTAGTATATTGACAATCTTACATGACCGTGGTAGTTTATAATCATAGATAAACTACTGCCGTCTTGTGAAAGGGGTTTTTTCGATGGATATTAAACTTTTTGATTCGGAACTAAAGGTAATGCATGTGTTGTGGCGTGAGGGTGATACCACCGCTAAGTACATTTCAGATGTATTGAAAGAGGAAACAGGTTGGAATATGAACACAACCTACACCCTGATTAAACGATGTATCAATAAAGGGGCGATTGAACGCTCAGAGCCTAACTTTATGTGTCATGCACTTATCCCAAAAGAGCAAGTACAGGAATTTGAAACAAACGAACTGATTAACAAGGCTTTTGATGGCTCTAAGGCAAACCTGTTTGCAGCTTTGATTGGAAAGAAAAGTCTTTCTGAAGCACAGCTTGAAAAACTCAAACAGATTGTTAACGAATTGGAATGAGGTGAGTGATTGTGAGCCTTTTGCAAATGAGTATTTCGGGTGCAATTATGATTTTGGCAGTCATTGTCATACGAGCATTGGCAATAAATCGCTTACCTAAAAAGACGTTTATTGCTTTATGGGCAATTGTGTTACTCCGCCTTTTAGTGCCATTTTCTATACCCTTCCCATTTAGTGCGTATTCGATTGTGGATAATCACATTTCAATTGTTCAAGGAACAACCATATTTGAAAACGCAAATATCTTTCCTGTCAGCTTACCGACCATTGGTGAGAGAATGCAGGAGCTAACATCTTTGAACATTTCTCCTTATATGATTGTTTGGGGAATTGGCATGGCAGCGTGTGTCTTGTTTTTCACTATTTCATACTTTAAATGCCACAAAGAGTTTCGTGAATCTCTGCCGATTAAAAATGATTTTATAATCAATTGGATTGCAGAGCACAAGCTAACTCGCCCGATAAAAATAAGGTAGTCCAGTCGCATTTCCACACCCCTGACTTATGGAATTTTTAAGCCCATCATTCTGATGCCAAAAAATACAAAGTGGGAAGATATAAAGCAAATAGAGTATATTTTAACACATGAGTTTGTCCACATCAGACAGTTTGATGTAGCTATAAAATTGCTTTTAGCCGCTGCGCTTTGTATTCATTGGTTTAATCCACTTGTCTGGGTAATGTATATTATATTTAATCGGGACATTGAGCTTTCTTGTGATGAATCAGTTGTACGTTCTTTTGGTGACAATTCAAAGTCTGCTTACGCTCGTGCACTCATTAACATGGAGGAAAAGAAAAGTACCCTAGCGCCTTTATGTAACAATTTTAGCAAGAATGCTATCGAAGAGAGGATAACAGCTATAATGAAAATGAAAAAAAAATCAATTGGGGTGTCTGTATTAGCTATCATAGTGGTGTTGGGAATTACAGCAATATTTGCAACATCAACATTAGCATCTAATGATAATGCTTCAAAAATTCAAACAGAGCAGCAGAACGCTGCGAGTGCAGATAAACAAGCTGAAGGATTGGTCACTTATGACATAGTTGAAGTACGACATTATACCGATGGCGGTGCCCCATATGTTTTTTGGTCAAGAACCAATAATACAGAGAAAACAATTACCAATATTCAATTTACCATGCTGGCTTTTGATGATTATGGAAAACCTCTTAATTTGCCGTGGAATGTTATGGATAGTAGTGCAGGTTATTCCTATGACGTTCTTTGCGAATGGCAACCTGTTGATCTGAAACCACAGGCAACAGCCGATTCTAATGATGGTTCTGAAGAAGGTGGCTGGTCTTTAGGATGGTCAATACCAAATGATGATGATAAAGAATTGCAGAAACTCTTTTCAAAGGTCGCATATATTCTTTGCTACGACAAGCAAATCACCTTTGAGGATGGAAAGGTATGGAACAACCCTAATTATGACAAATGGTTAGAAACATATTTAGGAAATGAAGTGGATGTTACAACATTAAAGAATTACTATGTTAAATAGTGTGTGCAGGCTAACGATCGAAATACATGGCATATATTTTTATGATACAAAGAAGCTAATTTTTGAAATAAGGCAAAAAAGGACTTGCGGAAATCATTTCTGCAAGTCCTTTTTAATGAAATACAACTACCAAATAATTTTAACCGTACTCTTCTGACCTTTATTCTTCAACAATTTCTTATAACTATTTCTCTTAGCCTCAGGAACTTTAATCTTCGCATTTGCCGAGATGCCCCGGAAGATTTTACTTCCAGCTTTCGTCAGTACATTCGAGCGGATGGTTATTGTTTTTAATTTACCATCATTATAAAATGCCTGGGAACCAATATTGGAAATGTTGGAGCCAATGGTGACTTTGGTTAGTTTCCCGTAGTCTTTAAAGGCTTTGGATTTAATGTAAGTCACTTTGCATTTTACGCCTTTTAAAGTAACGGTGGAAGGAATGGTGATACTGGTTATGGACTTTTTCTGCGCTCCGGTAACGGATACGGTTTCTTTTCCCTTCACAGCGTTTGTTACTTTGTATTTCAATCCCTTGTAAGTATAAGCCGCTCCTTTTTTCAAGGAAGTAGTTACCGGTGGTTTAGGTGGATTCTGGGTCAGGCTCCGGCTGGTTTTCCACAGGGTATCGAAAGCGCTGCTGACCTGGGAATTCGTGGCTTTCGTATCAGTGAGAACACGTTGTGCGCCAGCCAGCGCTGTCTGGAAATTGTTCCAGCTTTCTGCTGTATAGTTGTCATACTTCGTGTTTTTCAAAGTATCATAGATCATCTGCAGTTTTCCTTTATCCACCGTTTCCGGTACCACAGGTGTCGTTTTTTCTAACTTCGTAAATGCAAGGAGCAGGCCATCCGCTGCCTGATTAATTTCATCCTGTGCAGCACTTTCATTTTGCAGTACTTTGTTGGCTGCGGTAAGTGCAGTTTGCAGGTTCCGGTAGCTTTCGGCGGTATAATTTCCCTGTCCGATGGCAGCTATTTTCTGATACAGGGCACTCAGCAGTGTGGTATCTGGTTTTTCAGGAACCGGAATTTCACGGACAGTTATTTTAAATTCACCCTTTTTGGAGATTGCTCCTTCTTCGTAAATTACGGTAACAGTTTTTTCGCCGGGTGCCGTGGTGTCAAATCCGGTCATGCGGTAATCCGATGCTGCCAGTTTCTTTTCGGTTTGATTACTGTATACAGCCGTTACTTCCATTCCGGTTAAGTCAGGCTCATCCCCCGTAAAATATTCTATTTTAACGGGTGGTTTTACTGTGATACGGTCTAATACTACAGCCGGTTTTTCTGTTTCTATGAGTTCATTAATGCCTACAGCGATACAATTTTTAGCAAGCCTTGCATCAATGAGATTGCTGCTTGTGCTGTCCAGCACCTGGTTGGCATTGGCAACTGCCCAATCCAGACGCAGCAGGGAATCCTGTGTATAGGCATCTCTGTCAATGTCTCCGGCAGCGGTTAAACTTTCTGTGAGATTATCCAGATCCTGTGTGATATCATAACGTTCTCCGGTATGGATTACAGTTTCTCCCGATGATGCGATTTCTTCATTTCCGTCCAGGGCGATTACCCTGAAATAATAGTCGGTATCGTTTTCCGGTACGCTGACGCTTAGTTTATCCGATTTGGAACCGCCCTGGCTGTGGAGCAGTCCGTAAACTTCCGTTGTATAAACCCCTGGTTCGGTGCCATATACGATTTTGTACTCTTTGGTAGGACTGAACTTCGGAAACTTGATCTGAACTGTTTTATGTGCACCGAAGGTTTCATCTATATAGCGTGTCCAGTTTTCGAAGGCAGTGAGATCCTCTGCGGTTACTTCCCGAACTACTATATTATCAGCTGAAAATGGTTTGTCATATGAACGCAGCCCAATCATTCCGTTTGGATAACGGGTATTTATAAATCTGGTGATAAACTGATCGTCTATGTACAGTGCCACCATATCCTGGTATGCCACTGCTTTTAAACGATATGCCCTGCCGTTTTCAAAAGCAGGCAGATTTCTGCGCTCCGTCTGGTGCCATTTATTATCTGCATAGCCGCTGATGTAGTATCCGGTTCCGTCATCGTTATTGCCGATTCCAAAGAAATAGCCGCAATAATTATCGGAGCTGCTATTTCCGGCACCGGTTACACGGTACATAAGCCCGGCATTTTGATTGCTTTTGCCATCCAGGATCACATCGGCTTCTGCAGTGTAATCGGTCCATGCTTCATCGCCTGCAACCGCTTTTACGTTATTGTTGGATTCCATGGTTAGCTTTCCATCTGCAAAATGCATCTTGTCCACGGAACCGCAAAGGCGCCATTTTTCAGCGGATACAAGTGCATCTTCAAAGTCATCCTGGAAATCAGGTGTTACCTGTACCGGTGGTTCCGGATCCGGGGTTTCATTTGTGAAGGAGTCTGTCTCTGCTTTTGTCAGGTTCCTTACTTTGAAATAGTTGACTGCAAATGGCTGGTTCCAGGAACGAAGCCCAACGGAGCCATAAGAGAACTTATCGTCTTCCAGTTCATAGACCTGTACACCGTCTACAAAGACTTTGAACATATTCCCTTTTACCAGTATTTTCAGATCGTAAACTTTACCCGGTTCATAGGTAAATGCAGGTACTTTTGTGATGTCATTCCATCCATTGCTGGCATAACCTACATTTAGTCCATTTCCAATTGCATCGATTCCTACGTAATATCCTTTGTAACTGTCTGCATTTTCACCGGTGACATCGGTACAGCGGAACATAACGCCAAAGTCACGGTTTGGTTTTTCAGGACCTGTTAGTTTCGTTTCTATTGCATAATCTTCCCAGGTTTCCTCACCAGTGCCAGCCATGATCTTCAGATTGTCACTGTTTGTTACACGGATCTGTCCTTCTTCAAAGGTGACTGCATTTTTAGGATCCAGAACAGTCCACTTTTCAAGGCTTGCTTCTGTGTCTGTAAAATCATCCTCAAACAGATTATTTTCAATGCCCAGATCTTCATATTCTTCGGCTGTAATTTCACGAACCTCAAAAGAGCTCACATCAAATGACTGGTTCCAGGAGCGAAGTCCGGCACTTCCGGAAGCGTAGTATGGAACCGGTTTATCACCGCTCTTCATATCAGAAATATTTTCGTCGTACAGCTTAACGCCGTCTACATATACAGCCAGCCGTTCTCCGGCAATAATTGTTTTTAACTGATATACTTTATTTTCTTCATAAGCAATCCCTCCCGGAGAGGCAATGCCATTCCATCCGCCGTCTGCATAACCAATATTTAAGCCTCCGGCAACGGCATTTATGCCCACATAGTAACCGTTATAGCCATCAGATCCATCCGTGACATTTGTTGCACGGAGTATGATTCCAAAATCCCTGTCCGGATTTCCGGTGCCAATAACATCGGCTACTACGGCATAGTCAGTCCATTCCTGCATTCCGGTCATGGCTTTGATATTATTGCTGACACCCACGGACATTTTTCCGGGCTGAAAATTAATTACATTGTTCGGATCATAGAGGGTCCATTTATTCTTACTTACCGCCGGATCACTGAAGTCATCTTTGAACGTGAGCGGCTGTTCCGAAGCGGACTCTGCTTTTACTTCTTCGGAAACCTGTTCAACACCATTTACCAGCATGGAGACCTGGAAGTAGTAAGCTGCACCTGGTTCCAAACCTGTAATGACTGCTTTTTTGCTGTAGAAGTTTTCGGCAGTCTTCGTATAATTACCGCTTTCTGTTCCATATTTTACGGTGTAAAATCCGTCGGAACGGTCGATATTGGTATTTAACGTCACGCTGGTACCGTTTTTATTGCTGATGGCTTCTTTGATTTCCGGCTGTGTGAAAGGATTTACCGGAACAACTTCGATACCGGTGATTTCAACATTGTCATTTCCAAAGAAACGGATATTATTATAATTTTCATGTTTGAAGTAGAAGTACTGGTTATTGCCCGGTACAATAGAACTGAGATTTTCCACAAACTTTGGATCTGTTCCGTCAAAAGCCATTTCTTCTTCGTATTTTCCGTTGATATTAAGTCGGAGGGTTCCCGAGCCAGTGTAACTGATCTTTAAAGTATAATCATCTGCACTTGGAACCACAACGTTATCAAATTCTACAACCTTTTCCCCATTTTCCACATAGGAACTGGAATCCTGCTGAGTTTTTGAAGTGATGCCGTTTTCAGGGGCTTCTCCTATGACAGGCAGCTGGGTCATATGCAGGCGGGGACATCCCTAGGGGACCAGCTGTATTTCTTCCTGGAGCGTTTCATCCGAAGCGACTGGTGAATAGGGTGGTTCCGGTACAACGTTTCCTTTTAGCTTCCACTGTGGAATCTTCTGGCCCGTAACTTTCATCGTTATTGGAGCATTGGAAAGGGTAAAGGGCTGCAATCCCACTTCGTCCGCAAATTCTATCTGGATGGAGTCTGCCGGGTTCTCAGGATCAATTACCAGGCCATAGTTCCAGTCACTAGCCGGATAGACTTCTTTCCGGTCAAATTCACCTACCGGGTCGTACTGAATCTCCCGGGCTGCATCATCCGATGCAATGCGCCAGTCTTCTTCAATGCGCTGAGAGAAAATCAGGGGACCATATTCTACGGCAGCGGCATTGTTATACCACACAGAAGTACGCACTTCCATAGGGAAGGTAACCGTTACCTGATCTCCCGGTTTCCAGGTTCTGTCTATCACTGCAAATCCGTCTGCCTGGCTTACATCTACCCTTTTGCCGTTGACCTCCACACTTGGATTCTCACACCATGCAGGCAGTCTTAAGTTTAATGGAAAGCTGGCTTCCTCTCCGGAATAATCCAGTCCGATGGTGTCTTTGAACGGATAGTCGGTGGTTTCATCAAAGACAGCCGTTTTACCGTCTGCAACTTTAGCCGTTACGGTATTTGGTCCGTACATTACTAAAGCCAGGCCGTTGTCCTTTGTTGCCATCCACATATTCTGTACAAATTTCGGCCATCCCATATGCATATTTGGGAAACAGCATTCAAAACCGGTAGGAGCTCCAAATGCGCTGTCATCCCCATGCTCACAGTCAAATTCATGATTGCCGTGGGTAGCCATGACCTGATTCTGTGCCTGGAAATAGCAGTGTCCGGTATAGTCCGGTGCATATCCTGCGGGGAGGGAGTTGTAAGCGATTCGCTCCATGTCATCCCCAAGCCAGCTTTCACCGGTGATAGCGATTGAGATTTCATTTGAAAGGAGGCTTTCCACGATGGAACACAATTCAGCTCCCCGGTAAGGCAGATTGTCACGTGCACCCTCATCGGAATTTGCCAGTTTATCAACCCGTCCATGATCCAGTCCCATGTTGAAAATACCTTCTTTGAGGGTATCCTTATCATTTTCCCTGCCAGGCAGCTGGCTAAGTACGGCAGGAGTTTTCATAGCCTGAGTTGTATTTACTACATGCTCCCGGACGGTTGTTTTTGTAAATACATCATTCCAGTTCAGTCCGCTGTCCTGGGATTTCGTCTGACTTGCCAGAAGCTCCGCAAGTGTAATAATCCAGTCGCTGTCTGTGGGATTCTGTTCATCATAAGCATGGTTGTAATACCACAGAAGGACTTCGATGTTATCACCGCCTCTGGACGCTGCCCAGGAATTTAGAGGCTTTTGCGGCAAACGGTTTAACTGGTAACGGAAGTATTTGTCAAAGAAGGGCAGCACCCTTTCATCCGGTGTTCCCTGCAGGGCCGTGGCTTCATAATAATCCCGGATCACCTGGAGAATAACCATTCGCGGCCACCAGTCCCATCCATCCAAACTGCCATCCCCGTCATTGACCGGTCCCATAAAACCATTGGAACGCTGGCTGTCCAGGATGAAATTAATCCACTCCATGGATTTGCCTTTTAATTCTTCATCATCCAGAACCCATGCCAGGGACATCAGCCCTCTTAAATAATAGGCGCCCTTTTCCCAGCCGTCGCCATTTCCGCCTCTCCAGCCATTCGACGGTCCGTAAAGGGGATATTCATCGTTAATGGCCCCCGTTAAACCATTTTTCTGAAGATACAGCTGCTCTAAAAGCCAGCCCTTTGCATTCACAGCGCCCATTGGCAGCTGGACAAATGCATTTGCATTCAACTTACCCTGATTGGAGAAATAATTGAGGTTTCCCTCCCTCTTTGCCTGCGAGTTCTCAGCATTTGTCTGTTGTGGTGCCGCATTAGCGGGTATGACTGCATTAAATAAAGTACTCGCCGTCAGAACCACAGTTAAAACAAGTGAAACAACACGTCTTTTCATACACCTTTCCTCTTTTCTGTGTGGGGTTTTTAATTGGTTTCAATTAAATTATAGCTTTCCGGATGCTGTTATTCTTTGTAAAAATATGATCGTTTTTTACACTTTTAGGAGAAAAAGCACTATAATAGAAAAGAATGCGGCAGGAGAGAAAATCTTGTCCAATTAGTTCAAGAAAATACATCTAAAAAGATATAAAATGGAAAAGAGGTAAGGG
>OIES01000822.1_pt1 | contig 13330 bp, 12 predicted proteins | sample 1581811 | NCBI WGS metagenome assembly OIES01 (sample SAMN03281021, study PRJEB24777) | human gut metagenome | isolation source: fecal sample PR177 from 1 month old male Malay infant, vaginal delivered... | reverse complement strand
TATTGCCCTGAGTGGATAAGTGATCCTAACAGCGGATCAGCGACGAAGCGATACTTATCATTTTCACCCTCAACGTCCAGCCTGGCATCAGGCATCGTGTCTGGTAAGTAAAGTCCGCTTTGTGCCATAAGCGGACATTTATTCCTTCGATGGAATATCTTAAGATTCAATATCGTCAGATTTTCTTAGCACGACAGGGCTAACTGATATGAAAATTGACTGGCATAGCACGATGTTAACCCGTGAAACTATTGTTGATCGATATTACAAAAACACGCAGAACGTTCGTCGCTTCATGATGCAAGAATGTGGCGATTCGTTTCGGTTTGACCGGGAATTTATGGCATGGATACGTAACTGTAAGCCTAAAACGTTGGGCGACGTTGTCGATGAATGGAAGCGCAGGTCATGACTAATTCAGTTCTGCCTTAAAGCCGGCGCGAATCAACATTTCGGTTTAGCAGTGCCAGTGCGAACAGCACTGGCACATACAATTGAGTGTCTCTGATAGCCTGGCTAAGACGTTATAAAAGTAGTGCTCCGTTAGCCCTTTTCATCACTGGGCCCCAGGAAATAAAAGCCAAAGGGTAATGAGCCCACTATCGTGAACATAAGACTGTAAATGGCCACCCATGCGCCCTGGATGATAAAGAGGGATACGTCCCATGTTTCCATCGGCAGATTGTACTGGTCTTCCACGCCCTGAAACGCAGCTTTAGATACCACGCATACCGCAGTGATAAACACACACGCTACCGCAATAAGAAACTTTTTCCCTTCCGGGGTTTTGAGAATTTTCAACATAACGATTTCCTCATATCTTCCGAATAAACAGCCCGGCCCTTTCAGGCCGGGACCGGTCAGAATGTCACATTAATTTTGCCCCAGAATGTTCTTCCGGGTTCGTTAACGGAGGTATTGGCGGAGTAGCCAAAGCTACTGTTACCTGCCAGGTTGAGATGCTCGCTGTAATCCTTGTCCAGAAGATTATCGACACCGGCGCTCACTTTAAAGTACTTGTTCACGCGGTAAGCAGCATTAGCGGATACCACGGCAAAACCGGCGCTGCTGTCAAAATCTTTACCCACCACATTGCCTTCGTTAACCGCCACCCGATGCTGGCTGCTCATCAGCCGTACCAGCCCGGTGCTGCTCCAGTTGCCACTTTCCCAGGACAATCCCAGGCGGGCTTCGAGAGGAGGCATTTGCGGAAGGGGTTTACCATCTTCCGTGTTCCTGCCCCAGGAATAGGCAAGGCTGGCGTCAGTTTTCCAGCTGTCGGTCAGTTTATAGCTGACACCAGCTTCGCCTCCCATGATAGTGGCGTTGATGTTATCGACCTGGCTGATATACGCATCGTTGGGATCGTAGCGGAAAAGGATAAAATCGTTTACACGACCGACATAAGCAGAAATCCAGGCGTCAGTACGCTTGCCGGAATACTGCGCGCCAATATCAAGCTGGGTCGTTTTTTCGGTTTTCACTTTATCAAACGCATCTGTGGTTCCGTCAGGCCCGTAGGTGGGGGAAAACAGTTCCCAGTAGTCCGGGAAGCGTTCCGTATACCCAACCCCGGCATAAAGCATGAGCGGCATTTCTGCTAGGTTATGCTCGAAACGAACAAACCCGGCAGGAAGGGTGTCAGTTCGCTCAGAGGAGCCTTTACCGGAAAAATTATCCACCAGGACACGGTCAAGGCGGGCGCCACCCACTACTTTGCTTGAATCAGTGGTATTCCAGGTGAGTTCACTGAAGAGACCATAATCGTGGAAACGGGCATCTTTGACCCAGCCATTGTCCATTTTATTTCGATGGGTATTTAGCTGCGTATCAGCGCCACTTTTCAGCTCCACATCCGCCCACTCCCACGTGCCCATCATACGACCACCAACAGTACGTCTGTCGACTTCCATCGCCATTGGCACATTCATGTCCATTGACATGCCAGCATCCATTGCGTCCCCCATGCCACCGTCTGCCATTCCTTCCGACATGCCTCCTGACATACCGCTGTCGGGTGAGCGCAGGGAATAGTTATCCATAATGTGGTCGGCATAGTTGTAATAGACATTCGCTTCGAATTTCTGGAAGACCTCCCCGATATTCGATTTTTCAAACCTGGCCCCCAGGCTTTCTCGCCTGAACTGGGAGCCGTCCATACTGCGCCCCGCATATCGCGATTCCCCATCACCTTTCCCTGCCGTCAGTTCAATCAGGGTATCTTTATCCGGCGTCCAGCCGAGCGCCATATCTCCGTTCCATTTATCCCATTTCGACGGTACACGATCGCCATTGCCATCCTTATAGTCATCAGAGCGTGATTTGTTACCCATCAGGCGCAGATACCCATCTTCGCTCCCCAGGCTGATATCCGCATTCTCATCCCAGCGATTGTTCGATGCAGCAAGCAGGCTGGCATTTCCCTGTACGCCGGGTTTTTCAAACCGCGGCTGCTCGCGATCGAAACGAATTGTTCCTGCAGAGTTACCCGGTCCCCACAGGACCGTTTGCGGCCCTTTGGTTAACGTCAGAAGGTCAAAACTCTCCGGGGAGATATAAGAGCTGGGTGCATCCATCCGGGCCGGACAGGCACCCAGCATTTCACCATTATTAGTCAGGATACGCAGACGCGATCCGAACATTCCACGGAAAACCGGATCGCCATTCGTACCACCGGCCCGTATCTGTGAAAAACCGGGAATGGTTTTCAGGTAATCGGAACCATCACTTGCCGGAACAGGCTGACGGGGTCGTTTTGGGGACGTGACAACTTCCAGCGGCGATGAGGCGGGAGCCGTAACAACCATGACGGAATCATCCTCCATCTTTGCGTGATCATGGCTCTCCTGGGCAGCAATGGCATTCATCTGGAATGTCATCATAATCAGAACTGCAAGAGGGGTACGTACAAAGCGTTGAGTTTTCATTATTTGCCTTACTGTTTTTCTGGCGTAAGCAAGCTTGCCTGACCTGGGGCAGGCAGCAAATTACGTCTATTTTTGTGAGTCGTTATTTCGCAGAAAGAAAAAAAGCAGGAGGGGCGCGGGCACGCTGAGGTGTCCAGGCGCGGAAAATCGGTGAGAGAATGGCCGGCAGAGGGAGAGGCAGACGAACGCAGAGTAATATCAGCCAGAGCATTACCGTCAGCACGAACTGTACGAACGGCAGATGGATCAGTAGCTGACAGTACCCACAGGCAATTTCTTCCATTGGGGACATAGCGTGTCCCGGCATCATGCGGTGGACCACTGGCAGATTTTGTTCGCAGTGCTCCGGCATAGCCATATCGTGATGCATTCCTGACATAGTCATACCATGATGATCAGGCATGGCCGTCATAATTGCTGGATTTACACAATCGGAATGGTGAGCTAAAGATTTAGATATGACAGGCGCAACGAACAGCATGGCTACTGAGAGCAATGCCATACATGCTGCAATGAAGAAGAAACGATTGTGCCCGTACAAAATGTTACCCGGTTATGACTATGTACGCGCTAGTGTATCTTATTTGATTTGCAAATGTTAAGAAAATACCCTTTTTAGATCATGGTGAATAAGTCTGTTAACGTGACACGGGCTTTGTTGAATAAATCGAACTTTTGCTGAGTTGAAGGATCAGATCACGCATCTTCCCGACAACGCAGACCGTTCCGTGGCAAAGCAAAAGTTCAAAATCACCAACTGGCCCACCTACAACAAAGCCCTCATTAACCGTGGCTCCATAACTTTCTGGCTGGACGATGAAGCGATTCATGCCTGGTATGAGTCGGCAACGCCTTCATCACGGGGCAGACCTCAGCGCTATTCTGATCTCGCCATCACCACCGTTCTGGTCATTAAACGCGTATTTGGGCTGACCCTGCGGGCTGCACAGGGTTTTATTGATTCCATTTTTACACTGATGAATGTTCCGTTGCGCTGCCCGGATTACACCAGCGTCAGCAAGCGGGCAAAGTCGGTTAATGTCAGTTTCAAAACGTTCACCCGGGGTGAAATCGCGCATCTGGTGATTGATTCCACCGGGCTGAAGGTCTTTGGTGAAGGCGAATGGAAAGTCAAAAAACACGGCAAAGAACGCCGTCGTATCTGGCGAAAGTTGCATCTGGCAGTTGACAGCAAAACACATGAAATCATCTGCGCAGACCTGTCGCTGAATAATGTTACGGACTCAGAAGCCTTCCCGGGTCTTATCCGGCAGACTCACAGAAAAATCAGGTCAGCAGCGGCAGACGGCGCTTACGGCACCCGGCTCTGTCACGATGAACTGCGGCGTAAGAAAATCAGCGCGCTTATCCCTCCCCGAAAAGGTGCGGGTTACTGGCCCGGTGAATATGCAGACCGTAACCGTGCAGTGGCCAATCAGCGGCTGACCGGGAGTAATACGCGATGGAAATGGACAACAGATTATAACCGTCGCTCGATAGCGGAAACGGCAATGTACAGGGTAAAACAACTGTTCGGAGGTTCACTGACGCTGCGTGACTACGATGGTCAGGTTGCAAAGGCTATGGCTTTAGTACGAGCGCTGAACAAAATGACGAAAGCAGGTATGCCTGGAAGCGTGCGTATTGCCTGAAAACACAATCCACTACGGGGAGACTTACCCGAAATCTGATTTATTCAACAAAGCCGCGTAGAACTGCCAACTGAATAACCCGTCCCCGTCAATACGGTTCTCGTTGGACGCTTACCGTTCCGTGTACGCAGACAAACGCTCTCTTGTTACCAGCGGGTCCGCGCCAAAACCAACCGGGACAGATTTAGGTTTGTTATTCCACAAGTACAACATCCATCTATAAAGCGTCCCTGTTCCGGCCCTCGGGGCCGGAACAGGGACGCTTTTCAGGTGGGTTTTGCCCGGTCCTGATAGCTGCAGGGTTTTTGAAAAGGGCTGATTGTTATGCAATTGCGGACTTTTGCCCGCCGCATCTGGCGAGAGCCACCTCAGACGCGGAGCGGCTGAACCGAACCGGCGCGGACGCATTCCGCTGTAAGGGCGGACATTATTCACCTGTCCACAGGACGGGTGCTCCCGTTGATTGTTATCCTGAAGATGGATAGATGTTAGCAACAACCTAACCTGCTTCAGTGCTTGCAAAACAGAGTTAGTTCATGAATGTAAAACGTGGCGTCTGAGATGCCCGGCCTGAGGCAGACTTCAAGCTTGGACGTGCTTGGTTAAGTCTGCTTCAGGGCAAAGATTATCTGCTCTTTGGTGAATCGTGATTGTTTCATCTACGCAACCTCTGCTCGGAGGAGTCTTTATCATGCCGGAATTCTATTCCTGAAAGGTGCAGGATTTAGGGTCAGGGTCAGGTCAACAAGGCCGGTAGGTTAGCTAATCGCCAACTTACTCCCGCAGGCAGCCTGAGACGATGTCCTTCGTTTAGCTAAACAAAAAATCAAATTCACGATACAGGATGTATGATCATTATCTGTATACTGGCAACTTCATTACCTGCAGATTTTTAATTGAAAGTAGCATGCACTGCCGCACCGCCATGCTTCCTGCATAAATCATGAAAGCATGTCTGTAGCCGTCATCGTAGAAATACCGATCGCCATTTCTGAAAAATATCATGTGAAGGTAATACTTTCCTTGAAGCCTGACCTTTCTGTCCCCGATACCCACATAGAAGTTATTATCCCACTTAAGCATATTCAACCGGTATTGAGCTCGGGTGATGGCAAGATTTTTTCTGCCCGGACAGTTATAGGTATAAACCGTAACCGCCAGCGCCTTTCCTGCTAAGGCGAAGAGAAAAAAAGTAAGTGTGACATTCTTTAAGGTGTTCAGCATGTGGCGTTCCCCGTTAAATTTTTGATGCGCCATGACTGCTCAGAGCAGTTGGGTGCTCAGCGCCCCTTGAGGGCGCAGGCTCGTGAAGTGCGCGCGGGCGAATGGAAAATCAGAAAAGTGAATCTATGCTTTCTGCAGAGTAAGGTTTCTGCGCAGAAACCGGCATGAACTGCCCGCTTTCACTACAGACAGCGCTAAGACTTTTTCCCCATACGGGGAGCTGGCGCCGTGGAGGATGGCCATCAGCGTCCTGCATTGATGAGCAGTCAATATTTCCCCCTGAATCGATATTCACATCGAAAATGTCATCAGGTTTATCAGGTCGGAGAGCGCTGACGCCATTCCTGTCAAAAAAGCCCCGGGCAAGTAGCAGTGAACCGCTGGCACCCCACAGGCGGGTTGGCTGATTATTATCTCTGCCTGTCCAGGCAAGCACGACTTTGCCCCCATCTATGCCCGTAAACCAGCTGTCGCGGTTATTGCTGGACGTTCCGGTTTTTCCGGCAAGCGCGTATTGTTTAAGTCCATAGCCAAGCTTGCGTGATGTGCCTGCCTTAACTGACTGCTGCATGGCATACAGCGTAAGCCAGGCGGCCTGAACAGGAACAACCTGTTCAGGGGAATCGGGGCGTTCGTAAATAACGGCACCGTTCCTGTTCTGAATGGACAGCAGGGTTTTTACCCCCGTATAACGTCCGCCGTTTGCGATGGTCTGATAGCCGCCGGCGAGCTCTACGGGAGACATATCCAGCGTGCCCAATAACATAGAAGGAGATCGTGAAATTTTTCCGTCCGGAATACCGGCCTTTTTCAGCACGCCAGCTACCGAGTCAATGCCTGTGGCCATACCGAGATTGACCGTGGCAACGTTGACAGAATGCGCAAGCGCATCAACCAGCATGACCCGGCCGCTAAAGGTCCGGTTATGGTTACGTGGGGACCAGTACTGCCCCCGGCCTACCTCAATTTTAACCGGTTCATCCTCAAGCCAGGTATTAAGCCCGTAGAGCTCCGGCGACTGAAGTGCAGCAAGATAAACAAACGGCTTCACCAGCGATCCAATCTGCCGGTTCGAATCGGTCGCCCGGTTAAATCCGTTGTAGTCCACGTCGCGATCGCCGACTATCGCAGAGATGTTGCCGCTCAGCCTTTCAACCACGACCAGCGCCGCCTGCAGGTCTTTATTGCCCGAGCGTTTGGCCAGGCGGGGAACGGTTTCAATAACGGTTTTTTCTGCATCCTCCTGCGCAACAGGATCGAAGGTAGAGAAAATGCGCGCGCCGGACAGGGCGTTCAGATTGAGTCCGTTGCTATTTCTTATCTCCTTTTTCAGGAGATTCATGAAGGCGGGATGCTGTATAAAGACAGCCCCTTTTGGCTGCACGCGCAGCTCACTTTTTAACGCTGGTTGATATGACTTCTCGTCTATGGCCCCGTGAGTACGGGCAGCACTCAGCACCACGTTGCGGCGCAAAAGAGCATTTTCAGGATGCGTCCAGGGATTATAAAGCGAAGCGCCTTTAGCCATTCCGATCAGCATTGCCTGCTGGGGCAGCGTCAGCTCGTTGACCTGACGGCCAAAGTAATAGGTGCTAGCCAGGGGGAAGCCGTAGATACCCTGTGACCCGTCCTGACCGAGGTAGACCTCGTTCAGATAGAGCTCCAGAATCCGATCCTTACTGAATTTATGCTCAAGGATAAGCGCCATCAGGATTTCACGAATTTTCCTGCTGTAGGTTTTATCCCGTGAAAGAAAAAGATTTTTAACAACCTGCTGGGTGATCGTACTGCCACCTTCAACGGTGTGTCCTGCACGGATGTTATTAATGAACGCCCTTGCAATAGCGGTTACGTTGATGCCATGGTGTTGCCAGAAGCTACGGTCTTCGGTAGCGATCAGCATATCAATGAGCGTCTTCGGAAAGCTGACAAGCGGCCGGAAAATGCGCTGCTCATCGCCGGGCGAGTACATCATTGAAAAGAGTCGGGGTTCAATCTCCAGCGCGGCGTCATTTCTGCGGTTGCTTTCATCTGAGATTGCAGTGATTTTTCCTTCACTGAACGTAATGCGGTAGAGGCCTGCAGCCGCTGAGTGATCGGCATAAACAAATTCACGACGGTAAATCTCGATACCGTCTTTGCTGATGCTGTACTCGCCGGGGCCACCGGGAGAGGGACTTTCGTGGTAGCGGGTGCTTTTGAGTATCCTGACGACGTTGTCACGCGAGAGCGGACTGCCTTTTTCCAGAATCCATGAGCGGCTGTAAACCTGCGCCGGCATATCCCAGACGCCACTGCTCAGGCGCTGCCCGATATCAGTGTCGATCTGTTTTGCCAGCGAAAATAAGTAGGCAGACGCTATGCCAGCGGCAACAAGCATGCCGGACAGCACTATCAGAGGCTTAATATTCCTGGGGCGGGATTTCTTTTTACGGGGGTCTTCTTTATCGGGTTTCATCGTACCGTTTAGCAATCTTTTGAATAGCCTGTACAGGCGCTGCGGTTAAACTCAGCGCCTGCACAGGATCAGGTATTAAGAGGTATCGTGCGTGTTATGCGTCAGTGCTTTCCTTTAGCAAGGTACTGGTCCATCTCTTTTTCAGGAACCATACCGCCTCCGGTCGCCCAGACCAGGTGAGTGGCGCCAGCCATGGACTCAGTCGTCAGCCCCAGCTTTTCCTGATAGGAAGAGGCCGCTGAGATGCGCTGTGGTCCGCACATACCGGCCAGCGCGGAAGGTTCCAGCCGGATATCCTCGGTGCGAGCCAGCATGGCAAGCAGGTCATACATGGACTGATCGCTCAGCGTATAGCATCCGTCAATCAGCTGCTCCATCGCACGGCCAACAAAACCTGACGCACGGCCAACAGCAAGACCGTCGGCATCGGTCTTGTTATCGATGCCGATGTCCTGCACGGAAATGGCATCATGCAGGCCGGTACTCATTCCCAGCAGCATGCAGGGTGAATGGGTTGGCTCAGCAAAGAAGCAGTGAACATGATCGCCAAAGGCAAGCTTAAGCCCGAAGGCAACACCCCCCGGGCCGCCACCTACACCGCAGGGCAGATAAACAAAAAGCGGATGACTGGCATCAACAATGATGCCCTTGTCCTGCAGCTGCTTACGCAGGCGGAGGCCGGCAACGGAGTAGCCCAGGAACAGCGTCCGGGAGTTTTCATCATCAATGAAAAAGCAGGCAGTATCAGACTCTGCAGCTTTGCGCCCCTGCTCAACGGCCACGCCATAGTCCTGCTCGTATTCCATTACTTCCACGCCGTGCAAGCGAAGCTTATCTTTCTTCCACTTCCGCGCGTCGGCAGACATGTGCACGGTTACGTGAAAGCCGAGCCTGGCGCTTATGATGCCAATTGACAGGCCGAGGTTACCCGTTGAGCCCACGGCGATTTTATGCTGGCCGAAAAATTGACGGAAATCGGGTGAAAGCAGCGCAGAGTAATCATCGGTGAGGGTAATAAGTCCTGCTTCCAGAGCCAGCTTCTCGGCATATGCCAGCACTTCATAAATGCCGCCGCGCGCCTTTAAGGAACCGGATATCGGGAGATGGCTGTCTTTTTTAAGCCAGACAGTCCCCATAATACCGTCCGTTTTTTCCAGCTCTGCCTGCATCAGCGGCACGGGCACCATGTCGGATTCAATGATGCCCGAGCTGGCTGCCGTTTCGGGAAAAGCCCGGGCGAGGAACGGCGCGAAGCGCTGCAACCGCGCCTCGGCGTCTTCGGCGTCAGCAATCGTCAGGCCGACACGTTTGAGCCCTTCCTCCGCGCTTTTCAAACCCGGATTAAACCAGATGGTCTCGCGCAGGGACTTCAGTTCAGTTACGACAGGCAATGATAGAAGTTCTGTATTGAATTCGGTCATGGTGCACTCTCAACGGTTATACGGGTAACGCTTGGCAGCGAGATTTTCACCTGCGCTCAGGATTCAGGTCAGAACCCCTGGGGTAGGATCGGCAAACCACAATTTGAAACATCCATGTTATTCAATCCTTTAAGTAGCATTCTTAAACTTTAAACCTGCAGTGATTGCCAGGGAGTAAAGCAATATCAATACGGCAAGACCGGTAATCAGTGTCAGCGCAGGAACCAGAGTCACCAGAAATACAAAGTAGAGGGTCATACTGACGGACCTTTTATGTGAAAGTAGAGGGTCATACTGACGGACCTTTTATGTGAAAGACGCGATTTGTATTCCGGCGCCAGTTTAATGCCATTCACCGTGATGCTGACAAACGATGAATCTTCATCATCACATGAGCTGATTTAACGCAAAAAAGATTTTTGTGAATGAGTAAAAGACAGGCCTTCAACAAGACCGTCTCTGTTAAGTATTTACTCTCAATGCGTTAGCGATATAATCCCGCCATCTATAAAATGAATTTTTAAGCAGGTGGTTTCTTGCGTGAAATTAATGGTGGTCAGCTTGGCAGACTCTACACATTTGAAATGGCGGCAAGATATGCCTCTTTCGCAGAGGCTGCTGCAGAGCTGTCGCTGACGCCAAGCGCGGTCAGCCACAGAATAAGTCAGCTTGAGAGCGAGTTAAATATCCGCCTGTTCACTCGCTCACACCGCAAAGTTGAACTGACCGCCGAAGGTGAGCGTATTTTTGCCGCCATGAGCACCTCACTGGATTATCTTAATCAGGAGCTGCAGGGCATTAAAAATGAGGGCTGTGCCGGGCGGCTGACCGTTTATTGCAGGCCGTCTATAGCACAGTCATGGCTCAGTCCGGCGATAGCAACCTTTCTTGAGGCCTATCCGCTGATTGACTTGGTCATTTTCACCGGAAATGAAGATATTGATTTGCACCGCATGGGCGTCGATTTATCCATCAGCTTTGATAACGCCGCTCCCGGACGCTTTCACCAGGAGTACCTGATGGATGAAAGTATCGTGCCGGTATGCAGCCCTGAATATATCCGGCGCTGGCAGCTCACAGGACAGCCTGAGAATCTTTCAACATGCCGGCTGCTGCACGACAAAAAGGCCTGGGGGGCAGACTCCGGTGATGATGAATGGCGACTCTGGGCAGAGAATTTTGGCATTGATATCTCTTCATCACCGGGAATGTGGTTCGATCAGGCCGAGCTGGCGGTCACGGCCGCCGTGAATCATGCGGGTGTAGCAATTGGGCGAAAACGTCTTGTCAGGCAAAAGCTCAATAAGGGCGAACTCGTTATGCCTTTCCCGCAATTAGAACTGCTTTGCAGCCAGCGATATTACATCAGCACGCATGCGGAAAGGCGCTGGCCTAAGGTCAAAGCCTTTATTGGATGGCTCAAGGAAACAGCTGCGCAGGACGAGTAGGCCGGGCATGACATTATGGATTTGAATGACACAGTGAAGGCCTCAATTATGGGCTACTGACATCGCTGGCATATCCCTTTCTGGAGTGCCTTGTTGCATTATTTTGCGTTCTGCAACCAGCATAGAATCAAACCTGAAAAGACTCGATTACCTCAAAACCATTCCAGGGTTTTCTCAGATCCGCAACGGCGGGACCAACGGCGATACGGTTTTCAGGGGAATGTTTGGCTCGCGCCTGCGCATTCTGACCAACAACAGTGAGATGCTGGGTGCCTGCCCCGCGCGCATGGACGCACCAAGCTCTTATATTTCACCGGAAAGCTTTGATGTGCTGCCGCTGGTCAAGGGACCTGAAACCGTGCAGTGGGGCCCCGGCAACTCGGCGGGCACGCTGCGATTTGATCGTATCCCACCGCAGTTCGACAAGCCCGGTATACAGGGGAGCACCAGCCTGCTTGCCGCCTCAAACAGCCATTTTGATGAAAATGCCGATATCAGTCTGGGCAGTGAAGGCGGCTACATTCGCCTTACCGGCAACAAATCACGCTCCAGTGATTACAAAGACGGTACCGGCGACAGAGTCGCCTCTAAATGGGACAAGTGGAACGCGGATGTGGCGGTTGGCTGGACGCCCGACAAAGATACCCTGCTGGAAGTGAGCGCGGGTAAAGGAGATGGTGAAGCGCGCTACGCCGGCCGCAGCATGGACGGTTCACAGTTCAAACGCGAGAGCCTCGGGATGCGCTTTGAGAAATCCAACATCGGCGAGGTGTTTGATAAGTTCGAAGCCAGCGCATATTACATCTATGCCAATCACATCATGGATAACTATACCCTGCGTTCGCCCGGCACTTCCTCGTCAGGAGGTATGAGCGCCGGCATGGACATGGGTTCTTCCATGGATCTGGGCTCATCAATGGATATGCCTGACCCCGCCTCAATGGACATGAGTATGCCGATGGCCATGCAGCTTGACCGTCGCACCGTAGGAGGCCGCATGATGGGCATCTGGCTGTTGAAGGATTTTCAGCTGCAGAGCGGTGCAGATATGCAGACCAACACCCATCGCAGCAAAGATGACAGCGGCTGGGTGAAAGATGCACGCTTTCACGATTACGGGATTTTCAGTGAGCTGACGTGGTTTGCCTCCGGGGACAACAAGGTTATCAGGGACAGATATAAGCAAGGTGATTCCCTGCATGATATCGCCAGAATGTTCGACAGATATCATTCTTCTATTATGCCCACTATCCACCAGACTGGTGGATACCGCCCTCCTGTCCGAAAGCGGCATCCGTTAGCGCTTTCACTTGATGAAAGAGAATAAATATTCAGAGCGCTGGTAGCAAAAATCAGCATCAGGGCGATCGCAAACAAACTATCGAGAGCCCCCTCAACGATTAGCCGGGAGATAAAGATGCACGGTGGTGCAAATCAATACCGTGCATCAAAAGCGGATACTGTTGCGTGGGAAAATGCTCTGAGACCAAAACCTTGTAAGCTAATTGAAAGACCCAAACTGTGAAAAATCATCGCAGAGAAGATGCATCAGGACTGGTCGCCGGAACAAATCGCCGGCTGGCTGAAACGCTGTTATCCGGATAATCAGGAAATGCATGTGTCACACGAAACGATATATAAAACGCTTTTTATACAAACCCGGGATGCATTAAAAAAAACTGCAGCAACGCCTCAGAAGGGCTTTGTTGAATAAATCGAACTTTTGCTGAGTTGAAGGATCAGATCACGCATCTTCCCGACAACGCAGACCGTTCCGTGGCAAAGCAAAAGTTCAAAATCACCAACTGGCCCACCTACAACAAAGCCCTCATTAACCGTGGCTCCATAACTTTCTGGCTGGACGATGAAGCGATTCATGCCTGGTATGAGTCGGCAACGCCTTCATCACGGGGCAGACCTCAGCGCTATTCTGATCTCGCCATCACCACCGTTCTGGTCATTAAACGCGTATTTGGGCTGACCCTGCGGGCTGCACAGGGTTTTATTGATTCCATTTTTACACTGATGAATGTTCCGTTGCGCTGCCCGGATTACACCAGCGTCAGCAAGCGGGCAAAGTCGGTTAATGTCAGTTTCAAAACGTTCACCCGGGGTGAAATCGCGCATCTGGTGATTGATTCCACCGGGCTGAAGGTCTTTGGTGAAGGCGAATGGAAAGTCAAAAAACACGGCAAAGAAC
>OIES01000821.1_pt1 | contig 13338 bp, 9 predicted proteins | sample 1581811 | NCBI WGS metagenome assembly OIES01 (sample SAMN03281021, study PRJEB24777) | human gut metagenome | isolation source: fecal sample PR177 from 1 month old male Malay infant, vaginal delivered... | reverse complement strand
GTTGTGTTGCGTCGTGCGACCCTAGCCTCACGTGCCGTAGTTTTCTCTGCTTTATTGTTCACGCTCACTTTCTCTTGTGTGTTTTGTCTACTCTTTGATCCTCGGGACTGTTGTTGTGTTGTTGTGTTGTGTTTTTTTTTTTTTTCAAGCAGAAGACGGCATACGAGATCCTCTCTGGTCTCGTGGGCTCGGAGATGTGTATAAGAGACAGGTTTATGGTAAGATAGAAGAAATTAATGAGACATAAGTTTTTCAGCTAAGGAGGATAAGAAAATGAGCAAGAGTAAATATGTTGCTTATGTAGGTACATATACACATGGAAGCAGTGTTGGTATCCATATTTATGATTTAAATATAGAAGAGGGGACAATGGCAGAGCGAAATGTAGTTTCGGTCAATAATGCATCCCACATTACAAAATCTCCAAATGGACAATATCTGTATTCCATAGCAGATGAAGGTGTTGAGGTATTAAAAATATTTCCAAATGGTGATTTAGAGCCCATTAATCAGGTGGATATCGATGGTATGAGAGGATGTTTTCTTTCCACCGACCTGGATGGAAAGTTTTTATTTGTAGGGGGATACCATGACGGAAAAGTCAGCGTAGTTCGCATTCACCAGGACGGCCGCCTCGGCAGCGTGGTGGACGGCATTTTCCATAAAGGACTCGGCAGTGTGGCTGAGCGTAACTTCAGACCTCATATCAGCTGTGTAATGCCCACACCCGATGGAAAATATCTCTGTGTTGTAGACAATGGAATTGACCATATAAAGTTATATACGGTAAATCCGGTCTCCGGAAAATTGAAACTATACGATATTTTAAGATGCGAACTGGAATCGGGACCCAGGATCATCCGCTTCAGCAAGGATGGAAAATATGCATATGTAATCTGTGAACTCAGCAATGAAATTAATGTATATACCTATGACGGTACAGGAAAATCCCCGCAATTTGACTTAATTCAGACAGTACGCACGCCTATGGATCAGAAAGAAGGGGGATGTGCAGCCTCCGGACTGAAGATTGCACCAAGCGGAAAATACCTGTACTGTTCTTCAGCAGGAGATAACAGCGCCGGCGTGTTCCGTATCAATCCGGATAACGGCAAGCTGGAAGAAATATGTATTTTACCCATCAGCGGGGATTACCCCAAAGACATCGATGTGTTCCCGGATGAAAAAACATTAGTTGTTCTCAACCATGAGAGCAATGAAATCCGTTTCTTTACCATTGATTATGAAAAAGGGTTATTGATCATGAAAGGCAAACCAGTTAAAGTGGAAACGCCGAATTGTATTTTGATTTCAAAGATAGAAGAGTAAGAAAGCGAGATAAAAAAGGCAGCTGCACATAATTGCAGCTGTCTTTTTACGTCCACTGGTAACGAAGTACCGGGCATTATCTTTGGAAAAACCGGATCAGACCATCCATCTGGGATGTCATGCTGGCAAAGAGCATATCCAGTAAGGTAATTGCCGTCATGGATTCCACCACTACAACGGCGCGGGGAACGATGACAGGATCGTGCCGCCCTTTTACTTTGATCTGTATGCTTCTTCCATCCTTTGTAATGGTAGACTGCTCTTTTTTTATAGATGGTGTGGGCTTGATTCCTACCCGAAGCAGAATCTCGCTTCCATCACTGATCCCTCCCAGGATTCCGCCGGAGTGATTGGTAAGTTTCACTTTATGTCCCTCTGAAGACAGGGTATACTGGTCATTATTTTCACTTCCAAGAGCCTGAGATACCGCTATGCCGTCACCGATTTCAAAAGACTTCACAGCACCTATGGAAAGCAGCGCTTTTCCCAGGTTCGCATTTAATTTTTCAAATACCGGATCACCAACGCCCGGAATCATATTTTTTACCACGCATTCGATCATGCCGCCGGAGGAATCACCATGCTGCATGCATTCCTCTAAAAATGCACCTGCACGCTGTGCTGCCTCAGCATCTGGCATATATAGCGGATTTTGGGAAATAATACTACGGTCAAAATTATTATTATCTATTTTGACCGGACCGATGGATCTGGTATAAGTCAGAAGGTGTACGCCCAGCAGATCCAGGATTTTAATTGCAATGGCGCCTCCGGCTACACGGCCGATGGTTTCTCTTCCGGATGAACGTCCGCCTCCGCGGTAGTCCCGGAAGCCGTATTTCGTGTCATAAGTCAGATCGGCATGTCCCGGTCTGTAGTAATCAGCGATTTCTCCATAATCAGAAGAGCGCTGTGTTTTATTATAAACAACCATGGAAATCGGAGTCCCTGTTGTTTTTCCTTCAAAAACACCGGAGAGGATTTCTACCGCATCGTCTTCCTTGCGCGGAGTGGAATATTTACTCTGTCCGGGTTTTCTCCGGTCTAAATTCTTTTGTATATCCTCCTCGCAGAGGGCCAGCCCTGCCGGACATCCGTCTACGACTACACCGATGCCTTTTCCGTGTGATTCTCCCCAGGTCGTTATTTTAAATTGATTGCCAAATGTTGATCCTGCCATAATATCCTCCTTGTGTACAATATGAGTCAGCCAATCTTATTGCCTCTTACTAGTATACCTAATTGTTAAAATATTGTAAAGAGATGAAAAAAATGATGGCTGAGATTGACAAATACTTTTTTAGTCTTTATAATGTCCTTTAGTTGCAAGATATTTTGGAGAAAGAAAGGAAGTGTGATTCCATGGAGGGTGGTCCTAGTCCTAGGGAAACGAATAGTGAAGTTCATATAGAAAAATACGCATAGGACAGGCCTTCAGACGATTATCCTGTTCTATGGATAATTGAAAGGAGATTATGGAGTCATGATCAAAATTTACAGGACAATTGATGGTGCAATTCACCAGGTAAATGAAGCACAGGAGGGCTGCTGGATTGCACTGGTAGACCCAACGGCAACAGAAATATTAGATATCGCAAACGAATACAATATCGAGGTAGATGACCTGCGGGCACCTCTGGATGAGGAAGAACGGTCCAGAATAGAAGTAGAAGATAACTACACCATGATCCTGGTGGACATCCCGGTTATTGAAGAACGTAATGACAAAGACTGGTACGGAACAATTCCCATGTCCATTATTGTAACGGATGAAATTATTTTCACCGTCTGCCTGGAGGACACTCCGGTGCTTTCCGCTTTTATGGATGGCAGGGTACGGAATTTCTTTACCTATAAAAAAACCCGTTTTATCTTACAGATTCTGTATAAGAATGCGACAATGTTCCTGCACTATCTGCGTATTATCGATAAGAAGAGTGAAGTTGTGGAGAAAAAGCTTCATCTGTCCACTAAAAATCAGGAACTCATCGAGCTGCTGGAACTGGAGAAGAGTCTTGTGTATTTTACAACCTCACTCCGGTCTAACGAAGTCGTTTTGGAGAAACTCCTGAAAACGGAAGGCATTAAGCACTATCCGGAAGATACCGAACTGTTGGAAGATGTTATCATTGAGAACAAGCAGGCTATTGAGATGGCAAATATCTACAGCGGCATCTTAAGCGGAATGATGGACGCATTTGCTTCGGTTATCTCCAACAATCTGAACATTGTAATGAAATTTTTAGCCACCGTTACCATTGTAATGTCCATTCCAACCATGATCTTCAGCGCATATGGAATGAATGTGAATTCCAGCGGTATGCCATTTTCCGGCAGTCCCTATGGATTCGTACTGGTTATTCTGTTTTCATTAATCTTAAGTCTTGTTGTAGCTTTGATTTTTTCAAAAAAGAATTTATTTTAAAGAAAGGTAGTATAAATGGACTTTATAAATAAACTGGAACGTAAATTTGGCAGGTACGGTATCCGTAATTTATCCTTATACCTTATCATCTGCTACATCCTGGGTTACACCTTTAATGTATTTCAGCCTAATATCATGGATTTCTTAACGCTGGAACCTTACTACATTTTGCGGGGCCAGATCTGGCGTATTGTCACATGGATTTTAGTGCCGCCGGAATCCCTTAGCATATTTACGGTTATCATGTTGTTTTTCTATTACTCTTTGGGTACTTCTCTGGAAAATACCTGGGGGGCATTTCGATATACACTGTATATTCTCGCAGGTATCCTGTTTACGGATATCGGTGCGTTTATCCTGTATTTTATACTGGGCGGCGGAAAACTGTTCGGACCTATTTTCAGTACTTATTACATTAATATGTCCATTTTCCTTGCATTTGCTTTATGCTATCCCAATATGCAGGTTCTATTGTATTTTGTTATACCGATTAAAATCAAGTGGATGGGTATTTTATACGGGGTATTTATCCTGTTTTCCTTCTTTAAATCCTCTTGGCCGATTAAGGTTGCAATTATTGCTTCCTTGATGAACTTCATTATTTTCTTCCTGGGAACAAGGGACTTCAGAAGAGTTTCACCGGGGGAAATAAAGAGAAAAAAGAAGTTCAAGCAGGAAACAAGACAGTCTACGGGCGGTCTTACCAAACATAAATGTGCTATATGCGGCAGGACAGAGCTGGACGGAGAAGATCTGGAATTTCGTTTCTGTTCCAAATGTGACGGCAATTATGAATACTGTCAGGATCATCTGTTCACACATGAACATGTGAAAAAGCACCACCGCTAGAAAATCATTCTACCAGGCAAGGCATTCAGATTTACTTGGATTTTCTAATAAATAAGAATATAACTTAAACAACATCAGGAGGCGCATTATGAAAAAAACGAAAATTATATGTACAATGGGACCGAATACAAACAACAGAGAGCTGCTCAGTGACCTGGTTAATAACGGCATGGACGTTGCCCGCTTTAATTTTTCACATGGTGACCATGAAGAGCATCTGGGCAGAATACAGTTAGTAAAAGAAGTTCGTACAGAGCTTAGCATCCCTGTGGCTATGCTTTTAGATACAAAGGGACCGGAAATCCGAACCGGAGTTTTAAAAGACCACAAAAAAGTACAGTTAAAAGAAGCCGAAGAGTTTACTCTTGTAATGGAAGAAATCGAAGGCGATGAAAAGAGATGTTCCATTACTTATCCGGAACTGACAAAGGATGTTAAAAAAGGCGATTTTATTTTAATTGATGACGGCCTGATTGAGCTTGTTGTAAAGAAAGTTTCCGAAAGAGAAATCGAATGCGTTGTTGTAAACGGCGGTGAACTTGGGGAACGTAAAGGTGTCAATGTACCAAATGTCAGTGTCAACCTTCCTGGTGTGACAGATAAAGATAAAGAAGATATTTTATTTGGAATAGAGCAGGGCTTTGATTTTATCGCAGCATCATTTGTACGTAATGCCCAGTGTATCCGGGACATTAAAAAGCTTTTAAAAGACCATCAGGGCGAACATATCAACGTGATTGCGAAGATTGAAAATGCCGAAGGCATCGCAAACATCGATGAAATTATTGACGCTGCAGACGGAATCATGGTAGCAAGAGGAGATCTTGGTGTTGAAATTCCTGCCGATGAAGTTCCATATATTCAGAAAAAAATTATCAATAAATGTAATGAGCATTATAAACCGGTTATCACTGCTACCCAGATGCTGGATTCCATGATCCGCAATCCCCGTCCAACCAGAGCAGAAGCAGGAGATGTGGCTAATGCTGTATATGACGGCAGCGATGCAATCATGCTCTCCGGTGAAACGGCAATGGGTAAATATCCATTAGAAGCATTGAAAATGATGGTGAAAATCGCAGAAACCACAGAATTACATCTGGACTATAAGATGCTCGTAAAAAACAGTAAGAGCAGAAGAAAGAAAAATATTTCCAGTGCAGTTGGATTTGCTACCGTATCTACGGCACGTAACCTGGATGCAGCCTGTATTGTAATTCCGACTATTTCCGGACAGACAGCAAGACTGATCTCTAATTTCAGACCGGAAATGCCAATTTATGCAATTTCTCCCAACGAGTGCGCTGTGCGTAGAATGCAGCTGTACTGGGGCGTTTATCCTATGAAGGGAAATAACGAAAATACGACGGAGCACATTATTTCCAGCCCTATGGTTACACTGCGTCAGAAAAATCTCGTAAATAAAGGGGACCTGGTTATCTTTACAGCTGGCGATCCTGCTACCAATGTTGTTACCGGAGAGGGTGCAATAACAAACATGATGCACGTATTACAAGCAAAATAGATTGGATTGTTAAGAATGAAAAAAATATTTACTGAATCAAAATTACGAATTGTCATGGCTTCTGCCGTGACAATTATTCTTATTATATTGACTATACTGGCAGTGAACGGTGATGGGATGCATATCGGCAAACTGGTGCTTTCACTGCTTTTATCTGTTGCAGCCGGAGTTTCCATCGCTTTGAAATTCAAGCTTCCGAAACCGGCGGGGATAGCAGCACTTATTGTCATTCCCATATTGGCTCTTTGTACGATGGAATTCTACACTCATGTGCCTTGGGATCTGACTGTATTAATCTTTATCCTGAATATGATGTTTTACTATCTGCTGTACGCAATCTGTACATTTTTACTGGGTTCTACGAGATGGGGATATATGCTTGCTACGGCAATACCGATGTTCTTTGGAGTAGCTAACTACTTCGTGGTAAACTTTCGTTCCTCACCCATTGTACCCTGGGATTTTATGTCATTAGGTACCGCCATTACAATTACAGATAATTATACCTTTACTTTTTCTTACCGTCTTGTTTTTGTACTGATCGGATTTATCTTTTTAATGATTCTTGGCGAAAAGACCGTTTTTCCGGTTAAAAATATAAAGGTGCGTCTAATCGCCCTGCTTTTATCCGCTATTCTCATGACAGGCTACGTAACCTCCGTAAAAACGGACACGGTAAAAGATATGTTTGGGCTGGATGATATTTTATTTACGCCCAATGTACTGTATCGAAACAATGGATTTATGGTGGCATTCCTGGCAAATCTGCGGTATCTGGATATAGAAAAACCAGAGGATTATTCTACGGAAGAAGTTACTAAGATAGAGCAGGAGATCGAGAAAGAGAAAGCGTCCTCTGTGAATGCCTCTGCCAGTGATGCAGAAAAACAAAAGAAACCAAATATCGTTGTAATCATGAATGAAGCATTTACGGATCTGGCTTATCGCGGCGATTTTGAAACCAACGAAGACTATATGCCATTTATTCGTTCCATGGAAGAAAACACCATCAAAGCAGATATGTTTGTTTCTGTAAAGGGCGGCAATACCGCAAATACAGAATTTGAATTTCTGACAGGGGATTCTATGGCATTCCTTCCTACAGGAAGTGTCGCATACCAGCAATATGTAAAAGGCAATATGCCCACACTTGCAAGTTATCTAAAAGGTATGGGATATTCCACAACAGCCATTCATCCTTATTATGCAACAGGGTGGAGCAGGGATAAGGTCTATTCCTATTTTGGATTTGATCAGTTTTATTCCAAGGATGACTTTGATAACCCGGAAACCATCCGCGGCTATGTCAGCGACAAATCTGCATTTGATAAAATTATTGAAACCTATGAAAACAAGACTCCCGGTGAGCCGATGTTTACCTTTGAAGTCACCATGCAGAACCATGGCGGTTACAGCAAAGAATATCCGGGATTTGAACCATCTATCGAATTAACACAGATACCGGAAGAAGAGAAGACATTGAGTGTTGTCTCCACCGAACGATATCTGACCCTGGTAAAAGAAACCGATAAAGCTTTTGAAGAGTTAATAAATTATTTCAGCAATGTGGATGAAGATACCATTGTGGTAATGTTTGGCGATCATCAGCCTTCTGATTATATTGCAAATGCAATCCTGCGACTCAATGATATTGACCAGGAATCTTCCATAGAAGAATTTCAAAATGGATATAAGGTTCCTATGGTTATGTGGGCGAATTATGATATTGAAGAACAGGATATTAACCAAATCAGTGTGAACTATTTAAGTGGACTTTTAATGGAGCAGGCTGGCCTGCCTCTCACCGACTACCAGACCTATCTGCAGTCACTGCGTAAAACATTGCCTGTTATAACAGCAAATATTTACATTGACAAAGATGGGCAGTATTATGAGTATTCCGATGAGCCTTATCAGGATCTGTTAAACCAGTATTCCATACTACAGTACAACCACTTATGTGATAATAAAAACCGTATTGATAAATTTTTCGGTGGGTAATGCTCCAAAGAGCTAAAAGCAAAATATACGAAAAACACCAATCAATACGGTTACAAAAGATATTTCGGGGAGTTATGCAAATGAGAAAAATATTAACAAAATCAAAAATTAGAATTGGGGTTTCCATTTTGGTAACCTGTACACTTATATTACTTTCCAGTTTGGCGGCGATGCACAGTAAGGTGCATGCCGTCAAGCTGGTTCTTTGCATTATGATTTCTTTGGCGGCTGGTGTGTTGATCTGTCTGGATCTGAAGCTTAACAAATTAGTAAACGTTCTATTCCTACTAATCATTCCCACGCTTTCATTAATCGGTATCGAATCTTTTACTCATGAAATCACTGATATTAAAAAAATTGTTATATTACTTAATTTAGTTTTTTATTTCCTTTTGTATGGAATTTGCAGTTTTCTGCTAAACTCTGTAAGATGGGGATATATTTTAGCAACTTTATTTCCATTAGTTTTTGGGGTTATTAATTTTTTTGTAATTCAATTTCGTTCCTCACCATTAATGCCTTGGGACTTTTTGTCTGCACGAACAGCACTTTCTATTACAGATAACTATTCCTTTACCTTCGATTATCGATTTGTATTTCTGATCATCGGTTTTGCGTTTTTGATGATCTGTGCTGAAAAAATGAACATTAAAATCAAAAGCCTGCGGATACGGCTGGCTGCACTTATTCTTACCTCTATTTGTATGGCAGGTTATGTCACTGTGGTAAAATCAGAGCGAACTACAGAAGTTTTTAAACTCTATCATACACTATTTGCTCCAAAACGGATCTATATGAGAAACGGCTTTGCTGTGGCATTTATCACCAACTTCCGTTATCTGCATATACAAAAGCCCGAAGACTATACACCAAAACGTGCCGAAGAAATCATGGCGGAAGCAAATGCCCAGGAGGTTTCCACAACTAGTCCTGACAATAACACTTCAAAACAGAACCTTTTAAAAGACAAACCAAATATTATCGTAATCATGAATGAAGCATTTTCCGACCTCTCTGCCCGTGGAAAATTTGAAACAAATGAGGACTACATGCCTTTTATCCACTCCCTGTCAGAGAATACCATCAAATCAAATATGTTTGTTTCGGTGAAAGGCGGCAATACCGCTAATACGGAATATGAATTTCTGACCAGTGATACAATGGCATTTTTACCTAATGGCAGTGTGGCATACCAGCAGTTTGTGCGCCAGCCCATGCCTGCATTGCCAAATTATTTAAAAAGCATGGGGTACAAAACAACTGCGATCCATCCATACAATTCCAAGGGTTGGAATCGGGAAAATGTATATTCCTATTTTGGCTTTGATACATACTTGTCTAAAACTGATTTTAAAAAGCCCAAAAAAATCAGGGACTATATCAGTGACGAATCAGCGTATCAGAAAATTATTGAAACTTATAAAAATAAGTCGCCGGAAGAACGCATATTTACCTTCGAAGTAACCATGCAGAATCATGGCGGATATGATAAAGACTTTCCGGGATTTGAGACTTCCATATCCCTTTCTCAATATGATGGGAAAAAGAAATCGGACAATGTGCGGGCGGCAGAACAATATCTGACCCTGATCAAGGAATCCGACAAGGCTTTCAAAGATCTCACCGATTATTTTCAGAAAGAAGAGGAGCCAACCATTATTTTAATGTTTGGTGATCATCAGCCCGCAGATAATGTGGCAAAACCAATTTTAAAACTGAATCATATCAATCAGGATTCCTCTGTAGAAGAATTTCAGAACGGATATATAGTTCCTATGGTAATGTGGGCAAATTATAAACTGGAGAGTCAGGATATTCCGGTAATCAGTCCAAACTATCTCAGTGGACTGCTCCTTTCTAAAGCGGGACTGCCTTTAACCGGTTATCAGACCTTTTTGGAAAACCTGCGCAAGACAATACCCGTTATTACCGGAAATGTATACATAGATAAGGACGGATACTATCACCAGTATTCTGAAGATTCCTTTCGTGAACTGCTGAAGCAGTACTCTATTTTACAGTATAATCATCTAAGCGATGGGAAAAACCGGGTCAATGATTTTTTTGGCGGATTAAGTATTGAAAGTATTGACAAATAAAAACATGCATATTATAGTTGAGCCCAGAGATCTATACATCTGACAGAAACGCAGCAAATAAGCCTATGAGGAGAAACATTATGAAGAAAGAAACTTTTGTAACAAAAGAACAGCTGGAAGAAATTGTAAAAGAGTATCCTACCCCGTTTCATCTCTATGATGAAAAAGGAATCCGGGAAAACGTAAAAGCTTTGAAAGAAGCCTTCTCCTGGAATAAAGGTTATAAAGAATATTTTGCAGTAAAAGCAACTCCTAATCCATATTTGATCAATATTTTACAGGAGTATGGATGCGGCTGTGACTGTTCTTCAAAGACAGAACTTATGTTAGCAAAAGCAATCGGCGCAGCTGGGGATGATATTATGTTTTCTTCCAACGACACGCCGATGGAAGAGTTTCAATATGCACAGGAATTAAATGCGATCATCAATCTGGACGATATTACACATATTGAATTTCTGGAAAAAGCCATTGGTACACTACCTAAAAAAATAAGCTGCCGATATAATCCTGGCGGATTATTTAAAATCAGCAATGACATTATGGACAACCCGGGTGATTCCAAATACGGTATGACAAGCGATCAGATCAAAGAAGCCTTTAAAATATTAAAGGGCAAAGGGGTAGAAGAGTTTGGAATCCATGCATTCTTAGCCAGCAATACCGTAACAAATGACTATTATCCAATGCTTGCCAAGGTATTATTTGAAACAGCCGTTGAGGTTCAAAAAGAAACCGGTGCCCATGTAACCTTTATTAACTTGTCCGGTGGAATCGGAATCCCATACCGTCCGGATCAGGAAACGAACGATATTCGTGCCATTGGTGAAGGCGTCCGCAGGGTTTATGAGGAAGTGCTGGTTCCTGCCGGCATGGGGGATATCGCCATCTATACGGAATTGGGAAGATTTATGATGGGTCCCTATGGATGTCTGGTGACCAGGGCTATTCATGAAAAGCATACCCATAAGGAATACATCGGAGTAGACGCCTGTGCAGTTAACCTGATGCGCCCCGCAATGTATGGCGCTTACCATCACATTACTGTTATGGGAAAAGAAAACGGCATCTGTGACCACAAGTATGATATTACCGGATCTCTGTGTGAAAATAATGATAAATTCGCAATTGACAGAATGCTGCCGGAAATTGAAAAAGGTGACCTTCTGGTAATCCACGATACCGGAGCACATGGATTTTCTATGGGCTATAATTACAACGGAAAGTTAAAATCTGCTGAAATACTGCTAAAAGAAGACGGCAGCACAGCATTAATCCGCCGGGCGGAAACACCGAAAGATTACTTTGCTACATTTGACTGCTTTGATCTTTATGACAAGTTAATAGAAGAGTAAACGTAAACGGCTTCATAAGAGTTTTCTAAGGCAGTCACCCCTTAGAAAAGTTCTTATTGTCGATAAATTAGGAAAAATAAAAAAAATTCAAAAAATGCTTGCATAATTTGGCAGCTTATGATAAAATTATTTTCGTTGAGAGGAACACATCAACGTATGCCGGCGTGTCGGAATGGCAGACGAGGCAGACTCAAAATCTGTTGTGGGCAACCACGTATGGGTTCAAGTCCCATTGCCGGCAGTATTATCAGTTTTGTTGAAAAGCACCTGTATATGGTGTCTTTTTTTTGCTCTGAAATGGGTAATTTAGACCGTAACGACCAGAACCTGTCGTTACAGAAAGGGAACATTACGCAATATACAATTCCACACTATTTTAAAAAATTTCAGTGCACTGCATCTGCCTGTCCGGACACCTGCTGTGCCGGATGGGAAATTGTGATAGATGAGATATCCGTCAAAAAATATAAAAAAGTAAAAGGTCCGTTCCGGAACAGACTGCATAATTCCATTGACTGGAAGAACACGGTATTTAAACAGTACCAGCACCGGTGTGAATTCTTAAATGATGAAAACCTGTGTGATATTTATAGAGAAGCAGGTCCTGCAATGTTATGCAAAACCTGCCGTACCTATCCCAGGCATGTGGAAAAATATGAAGGACTGCGGGAAATCTCTCTGTCGCTTTCCTGTCCGCCCTGCACCGAACTAATACTTGGATGCAAAGAAAAGGTCCGGTTTTTAACAAAGGAAAAAGAGAGCAGTCAGGAAGAATATGGAGATTTTGATTTCTTGTTATTTACCAAACTCATGGATGCCAGAGACAGTATCATCCGTATTATGCAGAACCGTAGCCTGGACTGTACCCTCCGAATGGCAATGGTACTGGCTTTCAGCCACGACCTGCAATCCCGCATAGAGAGTAATCAGCTTTTCACCATAGAGGAAGTGATTAAGCGGTATCAGGGAGAGAACGCAATTCGCTTTTTTCAGAATAAACAGACAAAATATAAAAAACTGGCGAACGAACGCGGAATCGTAATGAAAAACATATTTCATATATTTGACAAGCTGGAAATATTGAGAAAAGACTGGCCAAAATTCATAGACAGCATACAAGACAGCCTCTTTGTCCGGGACGGGTCTGCCTATCCGCATAACCGCAGGAAATTCCGGGAAACTATTGGATCACAAAGGGATACCCGGGACAACTGGTCTTGCTGGTGCGAACAGCTGATGGTTTATTTTATCTTTACTTACTTCAGCGGTGCAGTATATGACAGGGACGCCTATTCCAAGATGAAATTAGCCGTAGTCAGCACCCTGCTGATTCAGGAGATGGCTCAGGCTCTGTGGCAAAGTCAGAACGAAAAGCTGGAATTTTCCGATTTTACACGAACAGCACAGCGATATTCCCGGGAAATCGAGCATTCCGACCTGAACCTGAACCGGCTGGAGGAACTATTTACGGAAGATGAGACATTTGATCTGGATAATTTGCTGCTTTGCATTTTTAACTAAAAAAAGCGGAAAATAATTTCAAAATACAAATATTTTAAGGAATAAAAATTTATTTTAAATCAGAAGGCAAAAAACGGGGCTTTATGTATTTGGCAATTTTTTTAAAATACTTGCAAAAAAAATTTGTCTTACGGTCCGCCTGTCACTTCCTTTTTTACGTACGGTTTTTTCCTCCACACCGTAACTGTTTCCTCCCTCTCCCCGGGCTCCTTCCGCAAAGATACTGCATTACCG
>OIES01000820.1_pt1 | contig 13343 bp, 14 predicted proteins | sample 1581811 | NCBI WGS metagenome assembly OIES01 (sample SAMN03281021, study PRJEB24777) | human gut metagenome | isolation source: fecal sample PR177 from 1 month old male Malay infant, vaginal delivered... | reverse complement strand
AGGCGAACGGTGCTGAGCACCGTTCTTAACCACCTCGCCAGAGCCTACCGAAGTATGGTGCTGGTTTATTAGCGCTGTTTTATGGGGATCCCTCAGCGCTTTTTAGCGGGCTTTTTGCTTATATCTGATAATCAATGGCAACGTCATCCGGTTCCATCACCTGCCGCTTAATGTCTTCTACAGATAACCCCGCGTTGCAAAGTTCGATAAAACGCCAGACGTAGTTACGCTGCAATTGCCCGCGCTTTAACCCCAGCCAGACAGTATTAGCGTCAAACAGATGTCGGGTATCGAGACGGACCAGTGCGCCCTCCTCCTGCTCTCCGCTTGATTGCTCCGCCACCAGACCAATCCCCAGCCCTAATGCCACATACGTTTTAATGACGTCAGAATCCTGTGCGCTAAGCACAATATCAGGCACCAGACCTTTACGGGTAAAGGCTTCATCAATGCGAGAGCGTCCGGTGATGCCTTGCCGATAAGTAATGAGCGGCCAGTGCGCAATCGACTCAAGGGTCAACGGCGAAACCTGGGTCAGGGGATGATCATCAGGCACTAGCAGGCTGTGATGCCAGCGAAACCAGGGAAAAGCCACGAGCAGCGGATCGTTGCACAGGCGCTCACTGGCGATACCAATATCGGCACCACCATTTTGCAAGAGCGTTTCAATTTCCTGTGGCGTTCCCTGGATTAACTCCAGGCGTACCTCCGGAAATAATTCGCGAAAAACCTTGATAACCCCCGGCAGACTGTACCGCGCCTGAGTATGTGTCGTAGCAATGGTTAACATGCCAGAAGTATCGTTGATGAATAAATCAGCCAGGCGACGTACATTACTGGCTTCATTTAGAATACGCTCGGCAATAACCAGAAGCGCCTTCCCAGGCTCGGTCATCCCCAGCAGACGTTTACCCCGGCGGATGAAGATTTCGATGCCTAGCTCGTCTTCCAGTTCACGAATATGACGACTGACCCCCGACTGCGAGGTATAGAGCATGTTGGCGACTTCTGTCAGGTTGTAATCCTGTCGCGCCGCCTCGCGAATGATTTTTAGCTGCTGGAAATTCACTGGTTACTCCGGATACATCAGACATTGCACTATTGTTAAAGTCTGATGTCCGGCATAACAAATAATAAAAACCTGCATCTTATTCCGTGACGAAATAACGCTTAGCTCACCAGTTGCAGCTCACGATTTTCCAGCGCCGGATTGCTGACCAGTGACATAAGGATCTCTTTCACCGCTTGTGCCTGTGGCGACAAACTGCCTCTTGCCGACATAGTGAGTGAAAGTGACAGGTTCATCGACGGCGATGTGATCCGTGCCATCCAGCCATTTGCCGCGCTACAAAGAGATCGTGCTGCTGATTCAGGCAAGACTGTCACGCCCATGCCGCTGGCAATGGCTGCGGTCAGCGTGGCTATCGACTCAATCTCACCGATTACCTTCGCGGTTAAGCGCCGTAAAGAGAATGCCTCATCAACACGTAAGCGCACTGCGCTATAATCGCGAGGGAGAAAAAGATTCATCTGAGCGACAGCGGCAAGATCCACGCTCTGCCCTGGACAATCTCGGGTGCCGACAAGAAAAAGGTCCTCTTTCAGCAGCGGTTGGCTGATGATCCCCGCCAGAGGGGAGCGCTCATAGAGAACTGCCATATCCAGTTGACCACTCAATAGCTTATCGTTCAGTACAGATCCGCTATTCTCATGCAGATACACCAGCACGTCTGGCAGTTCTGCCCGTACTGCCTGTAACAGCGGCATGGTTACCGATGAGGCAGCCGTCCCCGGAGCAAGCCCGATAGAAACCGGCCCCGTTAAGGTCTGCCCGACATTGTAAACCGCTAACTGTGCCTGTTCGCACTGGCGCAGGATCGTGCGCGCATGGGTATAAAGGATTTTACCCGCCTCAGTAGGCGTTACGCCTCGCTTGGTGCGAATCAATAGTTGTTGATTGAGTTCACCTTCCAGCGTGGCAACCTGCTGACTCAACGCAGGCTGCGCGATGTGCAATACTTCAGCAGCCTGCGTCAGGCTACCAATATCGACAATTTTCACGAAATATTTCAATCGTCTGAAGTTCATTTTGCCTCCTATCCGGAATGCCAGAATTACCGCTGGCTGGGTGTCAGGAAGGATTTGCAAAATGCTTGCCAGTTTCTGACAAGTACACTCATGTCTCTTAACCGCTAGTAAAATAAGCGTTTATGATTGCTATCGGTCAATATGCCCTGTATCCCTGTTTTTCGTTCTGCCCCATCTGAGGCACAGGCGCACCACAATGGGGCAAATCAGACAGGAGATCGAAACTTCGCCGCTTTGCTGATTTTGTCAGCAAACAAACCAACAATCGCATCTCCCCCTTTGACATCCCGAATGCTCGTCGCTAATATTCGCCCCGTTCACACGATTCCTCTGTAGTTCAGTCGGTAGAACGGCGGACTGTTAATCCGTATGTCACTGGTTCGAGTCCAGTCAGAGGAGCCAGATTTTAGTCTCAGGACATCTCTATGAGTCCTGAGACACTTAAAAAACAAGAAGTTATCTTTACCCGGTTATCCTGATAAGGACTACCGGGTTTCTTGACATCTGTAGTTTTTGGGGGCCTAATCGGGGGCCTCACGGTTCGTTGAATAAATGGAGCCCCCCGCTATGGCACTCACTGACACCTCTATCCGCAAGCTCAGATCCACTGACAAACCCTTCAAACTCGGCGACAGCTCCGGACTGTACCTGCTGATCAAACCCAACGGCTCAAAACTCTGGTACATGAAGTACCGTATTGACGGGAAAGAGAAGAAGCTGGCCTTTGGCCCCTACCCGGATGTTTCCCTGCTTACAGCACGTCAGCTCCGCGATGCGGCACGCAGTATAATGCGTGCCGGGGTTGATCCCTCTGTTGATAAAAAAATCGCACAGCAGAAAAAGAAAAACGGACAGACATTCCACCAGGTCGCCATGAACTGGCATGCCGATCACCGGCGCTGGTCTGAACATTATGCGACGACTATTCAGCGCAGGCTGGAAATGTATGTATTCCCGGATATCGGGGACAGATACATCGATCAAATCGCCACGGAAGATCTGCTGTTTACCCTGCGTAAGGTGGAGAACAAAGGCTTTCTGGAGATCACCGCACGGCTGAAAAACTATGTCACCGGGATCATGCGCTATGCGGTGAAAAAGCAGTTAATCAGATCAAACCCCGCACTGGATCTGGACGGTGAATTTACGCCACCGGAAACACAGCATTACCCGGCCCTGCCGCTTGAGAAGCTACCTGAACTGTTATCCCGGACGGATAACTACTCCGGCAGGCTGCTGACACGGTATGCGCTTAAGTTGTCGCTGCTGTTCTTTGTTCGTTCCAGCGAACTGCGTTTTGCCCGCTGGAGTGAAATCGACTGGCAACAAAAACTGTGGGTGATCCCGGAAGAACGGGAGCAGATCGAAAACGTACGCTTCTCTCACCGTGGCACAAAGATGAAAACACAGCACATCGTCCCGCTGTCCGATCAGGCGATGGCAATCCTGAAGCAAACGGAAGCGCTCTCCGGGCATCTGGCGTTTATTTTTCCCGGCGAATATGACCAGGATAAATGCATGAGCGACAACACCATCAACAAAGCAGTGCGCGTGATGGGCTACGACACACGGAAAGAGATCTGCGGCCACGGCTTTCGGGCAATGGCGTGCAGTGCGCTGAGTGAATCGGGACTGTGGAGCAAAGAGGCGATTGAAAAGCAAATGAGCCATCAGGAAAGGAACAGCGTGCGTGCCGCTTATATTCATAAGGCTGAATATCTGGAGGAACGAACCAATATGATGCAGTGGTGGGCGGATTATCTGGATGTGAACACAGAGCGGTATGTGTCGCCTTATCAGTATGCAGGCTGCCTAAATGAGGTCTCGTAACGTGAAACTCTTCTGTCTCTGCTGTTCTTTCCCCCGCCAGGGGCAAAGAAGCCATTCAAATTCTGCTCAGGAATTGCCCGGAATTTAGTTCCGGCACGACGTTGAATACTGTCGTTTTTTTGAAGTAAAGATGATGAACAAAGTTGACAATCACGGAGGTGATACCTCTGCGATTGCTTGAACTATTTAAGGGAGGGGGAGCTTTTTATCTGACTTGCAGCGCTCAAGAGGGAGAATTTTGGAACTATAGATTTGAGTGATTTTCTTCTCAACGGGATTTGAGTCGCCCCTGATACAGGAGCAGCCATCAAGAAACGTAAGGTGTTCCCGACGGATGACTCGGTGCGGAAGGTTATTTATCTGGCAATCCAGTCGGCATCGAAAAAATGGAGCATGCCGATCCAGAACTGGCGGCTGGCGATGAGCCGTTTAATTATCGAGTTCGGTGACCGCCTGAGCGCTAAGGAATCCCCCAGTAATGGGAGGGTAAAAAAAGACAGACATAGAGTTTTGTGATCTACTGATTTGTGTAACCAATTCAATGAGATCACCTCTATGTCTGCTCGCCAAGTATGTCAAAATTTTTTCTGCGACGCTTTAGCGCCGTTTCACAAATATCGACAAAATGCTTTGCTGGATGCCACCATCGCACTTATCAATGGCGCATCTCTGACGCTGACCAGTATCGGACGTTATTTACCAGGTACTGCTCAGGTCAAAAATAAAATAAAACGTGTTGATCGTTTGCTCGGTAATGAGTCTCTTCATCACGATATCCCCCTGATTTTCAGAAATATTATTTCCATGCTGACGAACTGACTATCACTGTGCGTCATCGCTGTTGACTGGAGCGGGTATCCCTCTCAGGAGTATCACGTACTCCGTGCCAGCCTGATTTGCGATGGACGTTCGCTACCCTTGCTGAGCTGGATAGTTCCTTCGGAAAAACAGCAAAACGCAAAGGTACAGCAAGCTTTTCTGAATACTCTTTTCGAGGCGGTAAACCCAAAAGCAAGGGTCATCATCGTCACGGACGCAGGGTTCCAAAATGACTGGTTCCGGCACATAAAATCTCTCGGCTGGGATTGTATCGGACGCATCAGAGGCAATGTCCGGATGCGGCTGGATAGCAAGGGGGGATACTGGTTCCGGCGTCAGGAATTGCAGGCCAGTACTAAATCGGAATATCTGAGGCCGGGAATGCTTGCCCGATCAAAATATACCCGATGCGATGGTCATTTTTATTTGCATAAAAAAGAACCAAAAGGACGGAAAAATAAACGCTCTCGCTGTGGTATAGCCAGGCCATCACAGATAAAAGATGCCCGCTCAGCAGCAAAAGAACCGTGGTTAATATTCAGTAGCACAAACAACTTTAAGCCGCGAAAAATCATGAAATTATACAGTCGCCGAATGCAGATTGAACAAAACTTCAGGAATGAAAAAAGTGAGCGTTTTGGGTTCGGCCTGTGTGCCAGCTACAGCCGTTCGGCAGGAAGAGTGCTGGTACTGAGCCTACTGGCAACACTGAGCATAATAGTGCTGTGGCTTATCGGCTATCACGCTGAAAATCAAGGGTTACATCTTAGGTACTAGGCCAATAATATTAAAACACGGCGTGTAATCTCGTATCTGACGTTAGCGGAGAATGTCTTACGACACTCCCCGCTAATTTTAAAACGAACGGTGCTAAGCACCGTTCTTAATCACCTCGCCAGAACCTACAAGAATATGGTGTTGGTTTATTAGCGCTGATTTATGGGGATCCCTCAGCGCCAGAGCGGTCACCTTTACAACATGTCCGGCGCAAGCAAGTGACAGAGGAAATGTGTGGCCAGGCGCACGTGCGTTGAAATTCGCTTCGTTTACTGGCTCATACTGTCTTTTTTACCCACATCATCTTTCTTCGCCATGCCGTCTTTTTTACCCATGTCATCCTTTTTCATCTTGTCCATTTTGCCCATATTGTCTTTCCCCATGTGATCCTTGCTCATGGCGTCTTTGCACATGCTGTCTTTGCACATTTCATCATGCGGCTTAGACATGGAGTCTTTCGCCATCGTGTCTTTTTTCATCGTGTCTGCCGCCTGGACGTTGGCCATAAACAGAGCAGAAAGCACAGTTGCTGCAATAATCATCTTTTTCATGGTATTTCCTCGTTATTAACGTTGTTGTATTAACTGCCACCAAACCAGTTGTAACCCTGATCTTCCCAGTAACCGCCCGGGAAATGGTTGGTGATTTCAATGACCTGAACATGCTTGGGATTTTTGTATCCCAGCTTGGTCGGGATGCGTAACTTCATGGGATACCCATATTCCTTAGGGAGGATTTGGTTATTCCATGTCAGCGTCAGCAGAGTCTGCGGATGCAGTGCGGTCGCCATATCGATGCTGGTGTAATAGTCATCCGCACAGCGGAAACTGACGTACTTCGCGCGCATATCGGCGCCGATCAGCGTCAGGAAATGGCGGAACGGCACACCGCCCCACTCGCCAATCGCGCTCCATCCTTCCACGCAGATTTGGCGGGTTATCTGGCTCACCTGCTGCATGCGATACAGTTCAGGTAAGCTCCAACTGCGGGTGTCGCGCACCAGCCCACGGATCTCCAGTTGGTAATCGCCGCCATCAATCTGCGGGATATCCTCCTCCCCATAAAAAGCGTTAAAGGGGAATGGATGGGTTATATCGGCAGCGGTGTATTCCGGTGCCAGATTGCGATCGCTGAACAGGAACCCTTGCACCCGGTCATTAAATCGGGACATCCGCGACAACACATTTTCGACATCCGCGTTATCGCTAATATCACAGCCGGTCAGCATCATAATGCCCCCCAGCGTCAGTCCCTGACGCAGTAAGCGGCGCCTGTCCGGGCTAAGTATTTTTTCTGCATCCTTCACCAGGTAATGGGCATCACTGTCGGAGAGAAAGCGCTCTTTTTTCATGATCAGTTCCTTAGCGACCACGCAGCATAGCCAACAGCGTGCGCGGTACCAGCAGCACCATCAGCAGGTGAATAACGATAAACAGCGCCATCGCGCTCATGCACAAAAAGTGGATATAACGCGCCGCTTCATAACCGCCGAGCAGCGTATTGAGCAGCGAAAACTGGACGGGTTTCCACAGCACCAGGCCTGAAAACACCAGCCCCACACCGTCGAGAAGAATCAGCAGATAGGCGATTTTTTGCACCATGTTGTAGTCGCGCAGATCAGCGTGCTGCAGTTTTCCGCGTAACGCCTGGGAAAGGGTTTCTTTCAGCGACTGCCACGAGAGCGGGAAGAATTTGCGCCGAAAGCGCCCGCTGGCGACACCCAGTGAGAGGTATACCGCACCGTTGATGACCAGTACCCACATCAGGGCGAAGTGCCACTGTAACGCGCCGCCAAGCCAGCCACCAAGGGTCAACGGCGTCGGAAACATAAAAGGAAACAAAGGAGAAGCGTTATAAATGCGCCAGCCGCTGAACAACATGCCCGCAATGGCCACGACATTGACCCAGTGGCAACAGCGCAGCCATAAAGGGGGTACCGGTTGTGAATGTGATGATTGCATGGTGCGCTCTCTGTGGAAGATATGGACGCATCATGGCGGTTTTCTGATCACCACATCCTCACGAAAGTTTAAATAAAATGTGATAACTCGCCGCGCCAGCCTGGGGTAAGCTTTTGGTAAAGACATCGTGGGTAACTCGCTATGAATAACGCAAAAAAAATACTGCTGGTGGAAGATGATTGCGATATCGCCACCCTGCTGCGGCTGAATCTGCAGGATGAGGGCTATCAGATTGTCCATGAGGCGGACGGCGCCAAAGCCCTGGCGTTACTCGAGAAGCAGGTCTGGGATGCGGTGATCCTCGATCTGATGCTGCCGAATGTCGATGGTCTGGAGATTTGCCGCCGTATCCGTCAAATGGCGCGCTACCTGCCGGTGATTATCATCAGCGCCCGCACCAGTGAAACCCACCGGGTGCTGGGGCTGGAAATGGGCGCAGACGATTACCTGCCAAAGCCCTTTTCCGTGCTGGAACTGATAGCGCGCGTCAAAGCGCTGTTTCGTCGCCAGGAAGCCATGGGGCAAAATATCCGTCTGGAAGGCGGCCTGATCTGCTGTCACGGTTTGCATATCGACCCACTGGCGCGCGAGGTTCGCTTGCGTGGCGAGATGATCGATCTCACTCCGCGCGAGTTTGACCTGCTGTACTGGTTCGCCCGTCACCCGGGTGAAGTCTTTTCCCGTCTTTCGCTACTGGACAACGTCTGGGGCTATCAGCATGAAGGGTACGAGCATACGGTGAACACGCACATCAACCGCCTGCGCACCAAGATCGAGCATGACGCTGCCGAGCCGGAAATTATCCTGACGGTCTGGGGTAAAGGGTACAAATTTGCTGTCGATAAAACGAAGCCGCAACCATGATTCGTCGCCTGACGTTAAGCCAGCGGTTAACGCTGGTGTTCACCGCCATTCTCCTGTTTTGTGCCGCCGCGGCATGCGGTGTCCAGATCTACAGCAGTAACCAGTACGGCAACGCGATGGTGCAACGTTTGTCTGCCGGTCTGGCACAACAAATCGTCATCAGCGAACCGCTGCTGGATAACGCCGGGCAGGTCAATCGCCAGACGCTTAAAACCCTGTTTGATCGGCTCATGACCCTCAAGCCCAGCGTGGAGCTCTATCTGATCTCGCCGGATGGGCAACTGCTCGCGGATGCTGCGCCCTCGGGGCACCTCAAGCGTCAACGCGTCAACATCGCGCCGCTGCAAAAATTCCTCGCCGGGAGCGCCTGGCCAGTATACGGCGATGACCCGCGAAGCACGGATAAACAAAAAGTGTTCAGCGTGGCTCCCATTCACCTGAATGGCGAGCTGCGCGGCTATTTACTGGATAACGCGGTACGCCATACCCCGCAGGGAGGCACAATCAGGCTGGGACGTGACGACAGAAAAGCAAGGTACAACTCAGAATGGTGAAGCGTGGATTGCCGATGTGTTTTGTACGAAGAATAAAGCCAAGTTAGCATTTGAGGTTCAGTTATCCCAACAGGCTGACAGTGAGTTTGAGGCTCGTCAGAGCAAGTACACGGCCTCTGGTATTCGTGCGTTATGGCTACGTAAACTGTGGAAAAAAAGTGAGCAGTACGGAAGAGGGATTTACCGTAATGCCGATTTACCCGTATTTGGCTTGCGTCAAAATGAAATTGGTGATTTCTATCTTCCACAATTTGATGTTTCCGTAGAGAGATTTATCACTGGCATATTTAATAAAAAACTCTCGTGGGCTCCAAAAGTAGGCGAAACTCTCACAGCGAAAATGATTCCTGGATACCTGAACTGTTGGCGTTGTAAAAAACTAACTGGTGTTATCACCGGATTATCAGTATCTAACTCTTCGGGCGTTGGGCTTTGCTATATACCGTTTAGCTATAATGATGTAAAAGACTTGATTGCTGGTCATGCAAATTTAAATAAACTCGCTTCGCTCGGTATTGGGATAGTTAAACCCCGATACAGTAAAACCGTGGGCGCATATTACCTGTCTAATGGTTGCGTTCATTGCGATGCCATAACGGGGGATTTCTTTCTGCATAATGCTGAAACTGAAAATCCAGATAATGACTGCGGAGAGTTTAATTTCATTAACGATGGTGCTATCCATCTTGAAAGCTCATGGTTGTTTGATGGGCAGCCGCCAAAACTATTTTTTTAAGACACGATATTCCTGGCGATCCGGAGCGGAGGGCTGCGGTTCTTCCGGTCTTTACGCTGGTGTTTGTTTACAGGCTTGCATTCTGCCAGCGTGTTGTAGTTCTGCATGGTTCACATATCCATTACGCAGGGTCATCAAATACTCATGCATAACCTGCTGACGAGATTTTGTGCTCGCCGGATTTGGTGAACTCAAAGTTTCTACAACCTCAAAATCAACACCTGCAGAAAAGCCATATTCAGCAATTCGGCCTTTAATCCAGTTAGTGAAATCTCGCCTCACACCAAGCGCAGAATTCAATAATTTGGCGCTCACAATCTCAGTGGTTTGGCGACCGATAACGCCAGAAATTACCGGGATTATTTCAGCGAAATTATTCTCATGCTGGATTTGGGGTTGAGCGAAGCCCTGACCGGGAACCTTAATTCCTGTAATACATCGCCGTAGCACGAAGAATCAAAAAGGGAAATGGCCTAAAGGGTAATGGCGCATAAGGGTAACAACCCTGCCCGAAAAGGCACTACGTTGAAAACCAAAAGGTCGGGCTGATGCAGAAAGCGGTCTTCAGAAAAATACTGGAAATCTTTTCGCTGACAATCAGTCTGCCGGCAGCTCTGCCCGCGCCGCGAAAATGCCATCCAGTCAGGTTTATCTTTGGTGAACCGCGTCGGTGTGCCGGATGTCGCTTTTCTGCCACGCCTGAATGGATTACAATGTCTGCGCAGTCCCGAAGGGACTGCCGGGCGTGAGAACCCGGGCAATTACCAGACAATAACAGCGTTATACGCAGTTATTGTCCTGAGCATCTATTGATACAGCACTCTTTTTTGGTGGAGAGCGCTGGCGGTTATCAATGGCGGCTCAGGCAGGGCAGCCTCCGGGCTGGCCGGTGTCTGGTAAGCCGGTTTCTCACCCCTGTCTGGGCTGCCACCAATGAGCGTGAGAACTCAGGTGGCAATACTCCCTTTTACCAGGAGAACACCACCACGATGGTTATCACGCTTTCTGAACTCAGAAAAAAACTCGATCCCCACTGCTATATCCCCCAGCCCTGCGCAGATAATGACGAACTGATCCAGCTTCTGGATATCCGGGGCCCCACTCCGGCAGGTGTCCTGCACTACAACAGCATCCTTCAGTGGATCGGCGAATCCGATCTCTGGAATGAACGTTTTCCCGCACGGGCGCTGTCCCGCACCGATCAATATCCCCTCCGTCTTGCCCTGGAAATCCACAGCACCCATGCCCTCGCGGAATCCCGTACTGTCACCGCCCTGGCTGACTGCGACAACTACACGCCCGGTAAACTGCGCCATCTGCGCCAGTTAATAGCTTCAGTGATCTACGGTTTCGCCCTGCGTCTTGCGGAACACCGTTTTGACGGCGATCATCCACAAATTCCCGGCGGGCTCTGGCCGGTAATTGATGATTTGCGCCAGCTTGCCGATGCCGTTTTCGACTGGCACCAGCAGGGACGGGCCGTAGAACGCGTGGAAATGGATAATATCGCCACGACGTTAGCCCGGATACATGTCTGCTTTGATGAGTGGCTGCGCAGACCTGACGAACTGACGCGCGATGAACCGGTGATCCATACTCTCTGTCGTCTCAGCCTGGCCATGAAGTCACTGCTGCTGGATATCGCGCGTATCCGGGGCGGCGACTGGCCGCAGTGAAAAGGGAAAATCATGAACCTGACACCTGTTGAGCCAAATGCCAGCGAACTGGTGGGACGCTCCCGTGTACTGACGGAAGTCATGCTGGAGAACCCTGATGAAACCGGGCCAAACTATATTCTGCTGATCCTTCTGGCCGAACAACTCCAGCGTCTGCACGATATCCTGGAAGCCGATGAAGTCCGTCGCATGCAGGAGGACGAGCCACCTCTGTAACCGGCGCTGAGACGTCCTTAACCCGAAATATTTTGTGGATCACACTATTATCAAAACATCAAGGGGAAACTCAATTTCCAGAAAAATGAGTTTCCCCTTTCTGCGCCATCAATAACGGTGTAATCTCGTTTCTGCTCTATAGCCTTCGGGCGCCCTTTGGCTTCACGGTCTGAAAGAAGCCCCCTGATTTATCAGGATGACCGGCCCTTTACCGGTATGACCTCTGCAATACCGGAACGCAGAAATATCTGCGTCTGAGGCTGACATACACACCCGACAGCACCATCGTCATCGCTTAACGGCAACAGCCTTCACCGGCTGACAGCTTATCCCTGCCGAAAATTTCCGGCTGCGTCACACTCTGCTGATTATCTGCTCCCCTGACACTACGGGCTGCGGCCTGCATTGCCGCGAGGCTTTGCTGCCGCGTGACCGTCAATCTGCGCCAGAATCCGCGATCGTTCTCGCCCCGCACTCAACCGGTGCGTCACTTTGCGTCGCGCAAAGCGACAAAGTGACGCACCACCACCACACCGCGCTATACCACTGTTTTCAGGGCTTCTGCGCATATTCCCTAATCTGATACGTCCTTTTTGGGCCGCTGTCAGCAAAAAAGAGGAGAAAAAGATCGATACCGAGGGGGGCATGATGCCCCGGAGAATTCCTGCTCTGGCAGGCAGTCCGTACCCTGTACTGGCTGAAACTCCCTATACCTCAACAAGCTGCCACTCCGGCGTGAAGGTATCGTTCTGGCGCAGCCAAAAAGCATACGCCGGAGACTGTTTGTGTTCGCAAAAACATGGGGGAAAGTGTATGGGTAAGTTAGGCGGTGAAATGAAGGCGCTGGCAAAGCACTGTGGTGGGAGCCATAAAACAGTGAACGATCGCATTCATATCGTGCAACGTTTTGACCAGCATTTACGGGCGCTGAACATCCAGATCCAGCGAGTGGCGCAGATCAAGGTTCGCCATATTGAAAGCTATATTCGTGAAAGGCTGGCGCAGGGGATCAGTAAACGCACGCTACAAAACGAAATGGCCTCGCTGCGTGCCGTACTGCAACAGGCCGGGCGTAAACAGATTGCTGAGCATGAGAGGCTGACAAATAAATCCCTGGGGCTTTCTGGCGCATCCCGCAACGGTACGCGGCAGGCCATCACACAGGATAATTACCACTATGTGCTGGAAACGGCCCGCGCAAAAGATCCGGGACTGGCAGCAGCACTGGAACTGTCGCGGTTGATGGGATTACGTTCTCAGGAGGCAGTACAAAGCGCACAATCACTGAAAACGTGGAAACAGGCTGTTGAACGGGGTGATACTCGTTTAACCGTAGTTTTCGGCACCAAAGGCAGACGGCCCCGCGAAACGGTGATTCTGGATACTGGCGCAGTTAAAAAAGCGCTGGATAATGCGTTAGCTGTCGCAGAAAGCCGTAATCACAGGCTGATTGACAAGCCCGATCTGAAAAGTGCAATGGACTACTGGCACAACCAGGCAACGCGTATTGGCTTGGCTGGCGCATATTCTCCGCATTCGCTGCGTTATGCGTGGGCGCAGGATGCCATCCATCACTATCTGGCGCAGGGGTTTAGCAGGAAAGAGGCGCTGGCAATGGTGGCGATGGATCTGGGACATGGTGATGGACGTGGGCGTTGGGTTGAGCAAGTATACGGACATGAATGGGAAGAAGAATAGCTACTTTCGTAGCTTGCGTAAGATAAAGCTATGCTACACATTTTTATCTATTCACGACATCAGCTAGATCAGATATACAACAAGGGATCTGAAGTATCTTTATAGATAATAAAAAGACTCTAAC